>Ga0207686_10000137_pt1 | contig 57929 bp, 80 predicted proteins | sample KBSM24metaG_FD_184396 | JGI IMG/M metagenome (GOLD analysis project Ga0207686, IMG submission 184396) | Miscanthus rhizosphere microbial communities from Kellogg Biological Station, Michigan, USA - KBS M2-4 metaG (SPAdes) (version 2) | ecosystem: Host-associated > Plants > Roots > Rhizosphere >...
TCCGGGGGCGGCCGTTCCCCCGCCAGTGTCATCGACCTCTTCGCAGGTTCCAAACAGGCTCCATACCGCCTGATCTGGCTTCGCGGGGCCGACGGCAACCAGCGCCTTTACCGGCTCATCCCCGATCCGGAGGCCAAGCCATGAGCCACAAATACCCCAAACACCTCTGGACCATCGAGTGGACCATGCCCGATCCACTCCCGGCTTTCTTCCACCACTACACCACCGAGGACGAAGCCCGACTGATCTTCCAGTCTGCCATATCAAACATGAACCGAGCCGACGGCGCGATCCTCTTGCTTCGCCTCTATCACCGGCACGCCATCCAAGCCACGGCTTCTTTTGGCAGCCACCAGCCACCAGCCACCAAACGAACCTATCCACCAGCGCCACCTCGCCCTTCCAACCTCTACTTCAACTCAGTCGAGGTAATGGCCGCCAAACGTCAGCCACCTCGCAAGGTCTTTCGTGACGACGAGATGCCCCTCTAGGAGCCTCCACCATGCAAACCACCCTCGAAACACTAGTCCTCTGCATCGGCGTAGTCGCCTGTTATTTCCTCGCAATCCTCGTCTGGGCATTGTGAGCAGGCGGCGAAGCCGCACTAACCAGGAGCCACCAGCCATGTCCACCACCCAACAGCCCTTCCTCTCCACTCCCATCCCAGCCTATCGGCCCTGCCCACACTGCGAAGACGGCACGGTCTATCGTTCCCAATACGGGGGCAACGATCCAGACGTGTGGCCCGAGCCCTGCCCCGACTGCCACGGCGAGGGCGAAATTCCCCGGCCCCGCTGCGACTTCTGGGGCTGCACCGCAGAGGCCACCGAAACCCTAGATTTCGGAGGTGGCTCAAATGGCCATCCGCAAACTGAAGACTACTGCGCCACCCACGCTGCCGAAATCCAAGCCGAGGAGGCGGCATATCGTGCAACAGCCGATCTGCCCTAACTGCGGACGCCCCATCGACAAGCCGAGGTCGAACAAACTCTACTGTTCGTCCAAGTGTCGCAATGAAGCCTGGATAGCCACCAACCGGAAGCCCATTCATGTCCATAGTCCACAGAGTCCACACCATAGTCCACATCTACCGCCAGACCAAGAAACTAGCTAAGTTGATCCACCACCTCTTTGCCAAAGGCCACTAGCCATGAGAACCCTCCCCGGCGTTGACTCCTACATCCAAGTCTCTGCCTCGTCCATCTCCATGGTAGGCTACGATGCCACCCGGCTCTACGCCGTTATGAGTCTCCGCTCCGCCATCGGCCTCTGGCTCGAAGCAGGAGTCAAACTCAACCGCCACTGCACCCCAAAGTCCATGCTCACCATGGCCACAACCATCACCCACCAGCCATACAAACGTGGCCAACTCCACCTAGCTTATAACGACCTCACCACCTGGATCAACGCGATGCAAGCGGCCCTTCCAGTCCTCGACTCCAATCTCCAACCCTTTGAACCCGAGCCAGAGGCTTAAACCATGCCAGTTGTTAGCAGCAAAGAAGCCGCCGACTACACCCCCAACGGCACGCCCCAAGAGCACTGTGCCATCTGCCTCTACTGGACCATCGGCCCCACATCCACCTCCATGGGCCTCTGCCACATCGTCGCAGGCGACATCAAGCCCGAAGGCTGGTGCCGGTATTTCCACCACTGCGAGGAGGCAGCCTAACAGCCACCAGCCTTGATCGAAGGGCCGAGCGGGCTTCGCCACTCGCTTTGGCCTTTCGACCAGCGCTTGTGCTGGAACCCCACTAGGAGTCCACCATGCCGACCGAGACCCAAACCACTGCTCTCAACCTCGCCATCACCGCACTCAATGATGCCCAGCGCATCATCGAAGACATCAAGGGCGACTCCGAGACCGAACTCGAGTCCCTCGAAGAGGTCGAAGACGACGAGCAGGACAAAGATGAAATCTCTCAAGTCTCCGACTTCATCGACGTCCTCGGCAACGCCTCCGAGGCCATCGGCGAGGCCATCAGTGCAACAGAAGACTGCAAATAACAAGGATCATCCCAGTCATGAGAACTCTCACCACTCCCATCGTCGGAGCCCATTTCCGGCCCCCAGCCAAACAGCTCCTCGAGGTCCTGCCCATTGGCACGCCAATGCTGCTGCGAGCCGAGCCCGACAACCCCTATGACGAGAACGCCATCCAGGTCCTGGTATCTCTCAGCAAGACCTATCCCATCAGCCAGTGGGCCGTCCTGGCCGCAGCTCTCGAGGGCACGGGCTACACCCCCCAAGACCTCATCGACCGTGAGGCCAACGAAGGGCCGCTTCACATCGGCTACATCCCGCGCACGGGAACCAAAACCGCCCAGGGTGGCCCGGGCAACATCGAGGTGGCTCAGTTTTTAACTGAGTTCCCTTACGAAGCCAGCTTCGGCTTTGCCGCCGAGGGCTATCCAACTGTCAAGCTGACAGTAGCAGAACCGGCCTAATAACCTGGAGGGGGCGGGCTAACGCTCCGGCTAACGCCCCTCCCTCCCTTTGGAGTCCACCCAATGTCTCGTTCAGCCAAAGTAATCCCCATCAGGAAGAAAGCCAAGGCTTTCAGCCAAAATCCGAATGACTTAAAGATCGCTCGGATCATCCTCTCGGCCATCAAGGCCGACTATCGTGACACCAGCTTCTTCACCCGAGAGGATCTCCTCCAGCTCCGGGTTCTCCAGTCCGTGGCTACGATCACCCGCTACCGGATGGTCTGCGAAGCCATCCAGACCCTCCAGCTTGCTCACGAGATCGAGCGCCTTTCTCGGACCGAGTTCTGTCTATTCCACCGGGCTCTTCGAGCCCACAAGGTTTCAGGCCCCAACCTTCTAGCCACCTACGCCCCGACGGTCAAGCGCCTGATCCTCCGTTGGGACAACGAGCAGGCCGTTGGTAGCGGAAAGCCCTTCGACCTAGTAGACCTCCTCGGCAGCTGGACCACGGACCCACATCTGTCCACCAACGCCAAACGAGTGGCCATTCGTGAGAGCCTCCGGCGCTTCCTGCGGGAGAAGTTCATCCGACGGACTGCCAACTTTATGACCTACGAAGTGGAGGTCTGACAGCCATGACCACCCAGGTTCCAGGGGCGAAGCCTCTCTCAGTTTCAGTAGACCTCGTAGTCTGCATGACTGCTATCATCGCCGAGCCGGGAGACCATCTGATGGTCCTCAACGGCATCTGCATCGGTGTCCACACCGGCACGATCCACCAGCCACCAGTCAAGGCTAAAGCCCCTCGAACCGCCGAGCCAATGGCTCCACGCCGCGCCAAACACAAAAACAAGCGCAAAGGCCGAAAGACTACTCGGCCCTTCATCGAGCGGGCAGATCCAGCCACTATGGCAACTCGGCTTGCCAAGTTTGCTGCCTTAATCACTGAAAAACCCCGAACCACTGGTGAACTTCTACAGCTTATGGGTCTTAAAAATCGCAGCCAAGTTATGACTATCGCCAATCACCTAGATCGAGAAGGCAAACTGGCCAAGCCGAGGAAAAACGGCACGGGCCATCGTCGTGTCTATGAACTCATAAAGGAAGCTTCTTAATGTCTTTCCCTCCCACCCCCGAGCAAGAGGCCATTTTGGCCTCCATCTCTGCCACCTCAGGCTCGACGATGGTTGAAGCCGGAGCTGGCTGCGCCAAAACCACCACCCTCGAAATGGCTGCCAGCCATGTCAAGATCCCCGCTTTGGCCCTCGCGTTCAACAAACGCATCGCAACCGAGATGTCTAAACGACTCCCCGGTAACTTCGCCTGCAAGACCATGAACGCCCTAGGCCACTCGGCCTGGGCTCGTGCTTCCGGCATGGCTCTCAAGCTGGACGACCGCAAGAGTGGCAAGCTAATCACCCAGGTCTCCAAAAACCGCAAGATGGACCTCTCTACCGACCAATGGGACGCCGCGAGGGCGCTATTTCGCGAAGCCCAAATTCAGGGCCTCGTGCCACGCGAGGAAGACCGCCTGAACACCACCCTCGTCCCCGACACTCGCGAGGGCTGGGCCGAGCTTCTCACCTCGGCATCTAGTGACATCACCCAGGATGACTTCGACTTTCTCTGGGAAATCAGCCGAGAGGCCCTAATTGAGAACATCCGCCTCGCTCGGCAAGGCACTATCTCGTTCGACGACCAGATCTACTGCTCCACCATGCTGGGCGGCCAATTCGGCCGCTTCCCAGTGATCTTCCTCGACGAGGACCAGGACCTCAACCCCCTCCAGATCCGCATGGTCTCTCAGTCCATGCGGCCCGACACCCGCCTCATGGCCGTGGGGGACCAGCACCAGTCCATCTATGCCTTCCGAGGAGCCGTTGGCGAAGCCGCTAAGCAAATCCGTCTACTCCGTCCCGAGTCCTCGTGGACCGAGCTACCACTCATGACCTCTTTCCGCGTTCCCCAGATCGTGGCCGCTCGCCAGCGCGCTCACGTGCCTCTATTCCAGGCCCATGGGACCAACCCTCCCGGGGCCATCTTCGACTGGCGAGGCGCTAATGGCCTTCAGGATTGGGGCTGGGAAAGCGTCATAGCAGCCCTGCCCGATCCCTCAGTCCAAGTGGCCGTGCTGTGTCGCAACAACGCCCCCATTTTGGACCTGGCCTTTAAGCTAATTCGCCAGGGGGTGTCTTGCTATGTCCTGGGCCGGGATCTCGGTAAGGGCCTCTTGACTCTCATCAAGAAGCTATCCGGCGATGAGGGCCTCCCCACCCTGGCCCTCCTCGAACGCCTCGAGAAGTGGCACGAAGCGGAGTTCACCAAAGCCAAGGCTAACGACAAGCCCGACCTTGCCTCGAGGATCACCGACCGAGTAGACTGCATCATAGCCGTGGCTGAGGGCACTCAAGCCCCCGATGTCGGCTCGTTGCGTCGCCAGATCGAGCGTCTCTTTGCCAAGGACTCCGGCCGAGTGGTCCTCTCCACCATCCACAAGGCCAAAGGTCTCGAGTGGTCTGCCGTGCTCCACCTTGACCCCGGGCGGATACCCTCCAAGTGGGCCAAGTTTGGAGGCCCGCGAGCCATGGAGCAAGAAGCCAACCTGCTCTACGTCTGCGAGACTCGGACCAAGCACACGCTCATACTTGCTAACCTGAAGGATTTCCATTAGGGCCGGAGGCCCAACCATGATAGACGCCTACCAAGTTCACCGTCTGCTGTCTCAAATCCCCTCCTCAAAGGCCACTCCAATGTCCAAGCCAAAGTCCACATTCTACACCATCATGGTCCAGCGCCGGGAGACCTCCGGCAACGGTCGCTGGCGCGAACTCGCCTCCTGGGTCGTCTCGACCACCGAGACCGACCAATATGGACCGCTCAACTGTGGCTTGCGAGAGAACTACCGCATAACCGTTACTGAAGCCGAGGGGCCGAAAGGCCCCTCTACTGGCCACCAGCCCGGACCAGCAGCCCGCGAACCAGCCGATGCCCTATTGGCCCCGGCTTTCGCCTCAGCTTTCGAAGAAGGAGAGAAGCATGATTGACAACCGCATCCCCATCCTGCTAGAACGCATAGCCACTCGCGACCTCAAGCTGGCCAATCTCTTCCAGTTCCAGCCCTATGGCAGCACTGAGTGGCTCTGGCAAGCCAACCTCACCGACGGCATCAAGGTCTGGGAGTTTGGCCGGGGTGGGAGCGCCGCAGCAGCCCTTGAAGCGGCGATCGCCGCTGTGGCCAAACCGTCGATCCCTCGACGCGCAACAGCCAAGATCGTGCCCTTCCAGTCCAGGGGGGCTTTGCCTCCCTCACCTCACCCGGTCATCATCCTCGACGATGAAGAACTGATGTTATGATTGACAGCGGAAAATTGTTAGCCCTGAAGACACGTTTGCCGTGCAAACACGCGACCATGGCCCCAGCTTGTTGACCCTGGGGCCACGATGCCATACCATAGCCCTATACCCCACCAGGAGCCACCTATGTCCACTACCGACGCACCAGAGACGCTAAGTCTCCACATCAACCGCTATGACTTCACCATCCCCAGCCGTTACTTGCCCGGCCATGTCTTGACTGAAGGCGAAGCCAAAGCCCTCAACCAGTTAATGATGGAGAACATCCGCAACAACGTAGCCCCGTGGGTCAAGGCTGCTGAGGCCGATGCTCCCGGTGGTGCCCTCACTCTCGACCGTCATGTGGCTCTCCAAATGCGGATCTACGACTATGCTCGCAACTACCAGTTCCTCGTTCGCAGTCGCGCCCGGCCCATCTCTGCCATCGAGGCCGCAATAAACGAACTGGCTTCCGCAGAGGCCGAAGCATGGGGCACCCGTCGAAGCCTCGGTCCGGAGGACCCAGCCGTTCAGGCCCATTATCATCAACTCCTGACTTCGCCGGAGATCCGCAATCGCGCCCGGCTGGTAGTGGCCGAACGAACCCGAGTCACCAATTCCACTCTAGCCGAGATCTTCAGCACGTTGGAGTGTTAAGTGAGCGAAGCCCACAAAGGAGTTGCGAAGCATGGCAGTTGGTAAAGAAGTCCTACTCACGATCCTCCAGGCCGCCCTTGACGAGCCGATCGGGCTTATACTCCAGACCTCAGACACGGCTCGTGCTCGGGCCGCGTTCTACAAAGCCCGTGCTGACAGCGGCGATCCCGCTCTAGCTGCGCTCCAAATCCGCATAAGCCCTTTCCCTGATGGTGATCTGGTGATCTGCCACCCTGCCCCAACAGCCAAGAGGCCACCTAGCCCAGAACTGGGAGATTTATTCGAATGAGCAAGCGAACGGACTTCCCAGCATCCACCCGACATCTTCTAATCTATGATGAGGATTGGGAGTATCTTGAGTCTCGCTTTGGCCCTCGGGGCATCAAGCCCGTTGGGGTCTCGACTGTCATTCGGGCCATCCTTCACCAGAAGGTTATGGCGCTTCGTGCCAAGGAGATTGAGACCCAAGACGCCAACCGTCGGGCTTCGCCCGCACCCGTGCGAGTTTCTGGAGCCCATGCTCAGGCTTATACTCTTACAGAGGACTAATCCCCGATGTCCACACTCTTACCCACATCCTCAGCCCTTTCCGAGGCTTCACCGGACTCCCTCTCCGAGCTTTTCTCTCGGCATCCATCTCAACTGTCCCTCGAAGACGAGGACAAGATCGTGATGATCTTGCGGGAGCAGCGAGCCCGCTTCGCGGCAGCCCAGGCCTCAGGGGCCAAGACTCCCAAAGCTATTAAAGCCGCCCTGCCGCAGCCCATACTGGGTGATGATGAGCTGATGCTCTAGGAGCTTCCACCATGTCCACAAATTCGAGCTTCTCCACCCAGCTCTCAACTCTCCAGACCACCGTTGACTCGACCTCTCTGGGGGAGTTCAAGACCTGTCCCCGCAAATACTACTACCGGCTCATCCAGGGTTGGACACCGCGCACCGAGTCAGTCCATCTGACCTTCGGCATCTACCTGCATGAAGCCCTGGAGCATTACGACCGCGCCCGTGCCAGTGGCTCAGACCACGAGGCCGCCCTTCGCAGCACACTCAAGGCGATGCTTGAAGCCACCTGGAAAGGCGATCGTCCGTGGTGGTCAGGCCACAATCTCAAAAATCGCCTGACACTGGTCCGCAGCGTCATCTGGTATCTCGATCACTTCGGTCAGGATGATCCACTCCAGACAGTCATCTTGGGCAACGGCCAGCCAGCAGTCGAGCTAACCTTCCAATTCGACTCAGGTTTCACCAGCCCCATCACTGGCGAGCAGGTGTTTTTCTGCGGCCATCTGGACAAGATCGCCCTCTTGAATGGCGAAGCCTTCATAGTTGATCGCAAGACTACCGGTTTCACTCTTTCCAGCTCATATTTTGCTCAGTATAGTCCCGACAACCAGTTCAGTATGTATACACTGGCTGGTAATGTCGCCTATGAGACTCCCGTTCGGGGCATCATCTGTGATGGCATCCAGATCGCCGTCAACTTCACTCGCTTCGAGCGTCAGATCATTTCCCGCAGTTACGAGCAGATCAACGAATGGCTGTTCGACACCTACTACTGGCTGGGGTTAATGGGCCAATCCGCTGACGCCAACCACTGGCCGATGAACGACAAGGCTTGCAACAACTACGGTGGCTGTCCCTACCGGCCAGTTTGCAGCCGCCCACCATCAGCCCGCCAGCGCTGGCTAGAGACCGATTATGTTAAAAACATCTGGGACCCAGCCAAAGTGCGCGGCCCTGACGCGGAGGTAGCAGCATGAGCCGTTCCGACCTGATTGATCTCTTCGGCGAAATCCGAGGCGAGACTGATATGGCGTATCGTTTCTATGACGGTATCCACACTGTTTGGCTTCCCAAATCGCAATGCGAGTGGGATGAGGACAGATGCGAGATGACCATGCCCGAGTGGCTGGCCAAAGAGAAAGAACTCATCTGATGGCAGCCAAGTTCATCCGCCTGTCTTATTCCACTGGTGAAGAAGTCTTTGTCCGACCAGAGGTCGTCATGGCCTTCGGAGTCGGCCCCGGGTTCCCCAAATCCGCCTGGATTTCACTCTGGGGCTCAGATCTCCAACACTGGGTTAAAGAAACCTGCACTGAAATAGCCACCCTCCTGAATGAAAGTCCACGCTAGTGCCCGCTCTCTCAAATCACCAGTCATCCTCGACGACCAAGATGCTCCTAATCGGCGACTCGGGGGCCGGGAAAACCGGCTCGCTGGCCTCATTGGCCGCAGCGGGCTATAATCTCCGCATCGCCGACCTCGACAACGGTCTGGATGTCTTGAGCAATATGCTCTCTGACGCCAAGAGCCCTTATAAAGACGCGCTCCAGCGAGTCAGCTATCAGACCCTCACCGATCCGATGAGAAACATCGGAGGCAAGCTAATGCCTCGGGCTGCTACGGTCTGGAACCGCTTGGTCAAGCTACTGGATAATTGGAAAACCGAGACCGAGGACTTCGGCCCTCTTTCCACCTGGACCTCCCAGGACGTTCTGGTCATCGACTCGTTGACGCTGGCCTCGGCAGCAGCTATGAACTTTGTCTGTTCCATGAACGCTCGGTTGGGCCAACAGCCCCACCAGTCAGACTGGTATGCAGCCCAGAATTTAGTTGAAAGTCTGCTGCAAATGCTCTACGATGAGAGCATCAAGTGCAATGTCATCATTTCCAGCCACATCGTCTACATCGGCGAAGACAACGGCCCGCAGCACGGCTATCCAGCGTCGCTCGGCAAAGCCCTATCCCCTCGCATCGGCCGGTATTTCAACTCGGTCCTACAAGTCCGCACCACCGGCTCAGGGACGGCTATCAAGCGCAAGATCCTGACCAACTCGACCACCATGGTTGAGCTGAAAAATACCGCTCCACTCAAGGTCAAGCCCGAGTATGACATCGGAACCGGCCTCGCGGACTATTTCGCTGATGTGAGAGCCAAGGCATAGCAGCAGACCTCTTCCCCAGGAGTCCATCCCCAATGGAAGAATGTGGCCCCGAGTTCTGTCTGTTGCTTTCGGGGCAACCTCGGGAGGCGAAGTCGCCTCTCAAAACCGGGCCTACAGGCCCTAGCATGAAGGCATGAAAATGGTTGACTTTTCACGGCTGCTGAAGAAACCCGCTGGAGAAGCCCGGCGGCCACCCCCACTCCCAGCAGCGGACTACTACGGGGTTATCAAAGGCTACGAGGTCGGAGATAACAACCGGAACAAGACCCCGTATGTGCGGCTGCAGGTCGCACTCACTCAGTGGCCGGACAACTTGGCCGATGAGTGGACTGTCACGGACCCCGATGGTAACGCCCATCAGGTCACCAAGGCTGACGTCGATCTGTCCAAGCGTCAGATGCGGAAAGACTTCTACCTCACCGACGACGCTCTGTGGCGTCTCGATGAGTTCATCCGTTCGTGCCCAGTGGAAACCCAGGGCCGGGACTACGAGGAGATCATCCCGGAACTGGTGGGCCAGCCCATCACGGTTGAGGTCCAGCAATACCTCAACCAGTCCACAAGCGAAGTCGGCAACCAAGTGGGTAAGGTTGTCGGTCAGCGTTAACTAAGAAACGGGAGGGGCGAGAACCCCTCCCACTTCTTACCTGGAGAGAGGGAAATTCGACTATGCCGATGACAGACAGCTACACGCGACTGCCCCTAGCAGCCATCTTCATTCCGCGCTCGGAACGTCAGCGCCGACAGATCAGCACCAAGGGCCTGATCGAGTCGATTAAGATCCGAGGCGTCATCCAGCCCATTATTGTCAAACACATTGTCGGCCCTGATGGCCTTCACGAACTGGTGGCCGGTGAACGGCGTCTCACAGCCAGTCTCGAACTCGGCCTCGCTGACATCCCTGTTCGCTTTGCTGAGGACCTCGATCCGATTGAGTCGTCGATCATCGAGCTGGAAGAGAACATCAAACGGGCAGACCTGCCATGGCAAGATCTCGTCCGTGCAACCGCTGCCATTCATTCCCTCTACAGACAACAGACCCCCACCTGGACCCAGGAAGAAACCACCGAGGCCCTGGGTCTGACCAAAGGCACCGTTTCGCTCCACATCCGAGTTGCCCTTGAGATGGGCAAGGACGAGAAACTGGCACAGGCAGCCACGGCCCGAGAAGCCTATAATCAGATCGCTCGACGGGACTCGAGGTTCCAAGCTGAGGCCATGGAAGCCATCTTCTCGGTCCCCGGGGCTCCTGAGCCCGCAATGGCTGAGCCCGAGCACGAGTTTGTTGGCCAAGAGCCAACAAACACCAGCGATGGACCTGTAATCGGCATTAGCAGTCGTCCAGCCACCATCATCAACCCGGCGTCCAGCATTCTCCAAGAGTCCTTCATCCATTGGGCTCCTAAATACACTGGTAAGCCCTTCAATTTCATCCACTGTGATTTCCCCTACGGCATCAATGTCTTTGACGGTCCCCAGGCCGGAGCGTCCCGCCATACATCGTATATTGACAGCCCGGATATCCACTTCCGTTTGCTGGAAACCCTTCTGACCAACCTCGACCGGATTGCCTCGATGAGCTGTCATATCATGTATTGGTATTCCAACCAGCACTACGATATGATCCGCGACGCGGTGAGGGACCTCGCTCCCAGCCTGTCGATCCACGTCCATCCACTAATCTGGCTCAAATCCGACGGAGCGGGCATTGCCTCGGACCCCCGGCGCTTCCCCCGGCATGTCTATGAAACCTGCCTACTGATGTCCCGAGGCGCACGCCAGATCGTTCGGATCGTGGCCGACGCCTACGCTGCCCCAACCGACCGCACTCATCACGTCCACACTAAGCCCGACCCGATGCTCAGGCATTTTATGACCATGCTGGTAGATGAAAACACCACCATGCTCGATCCGACCTGTGGCGGCGGCTCGTCGTTGCGGGCAGCAGAAAGCCTCGGGGCCAGTTACGTGCTGGGCATGGACATCGACGAGACCACAGTCGGACAGGCTCGTCAGGCCCTTCGACACAGTCGCGTCCTGCGGGCGGGGGCTCGTCAGGCGACTCTCGTCGAATGATCGGCGACCCCTGCGTCCGCTGCGGCAAGGCCATTCCTCCCGGCAAGAACATTGCGAGCAAGCGCTACTGTTCGCAAGAGTGCCAGCAGCTCTATAATACCGAGAAGAGCCGACGACAGCGGGATGAGGCCCTGCGGCTGCAACGCTACATGGAGCAATATCTGCCGAAAGCTCTAAAGCAAATCCGCACAGCCATGGCTGAAGCCAAGGGGGAAAAAGAATGACCAAAGAGGAACTGGCTGAACGAAACAAGCTAATTGCTCTGCAATATCGCGTCGGTGCCCGGGTAGCCGATATGGCCCGACAGTATAAGATCTCCACAGCACGGATATACCAGATCCTTGAAATGGAGGGCAATCCACGGCCACCTCCAGCCACCACCCTGGCCAAACTCCGAGTCAAGCAGCGTCTTGTTCGCCCCAACTGGTCTTATCCCGATGAAACCACCCTGCGGCTAGTCCACGAAATCAAACAGGAGATGACCTTGCGGCCCTGTCCAGCGTTCAAAGGAGGCTAATCAGCCATGTCCCAACGCAAACCCCACATCCATCCAGGGCTTTGGCCCATGTTACTGACATCAACTCCAGAGCAACAAGCCGATCCCGAGCCTCTGCTAGCCATTTGCCCGAAGTGCGGAACCCACACCGAGAATGGTTTCGGCTTTGCTGGTGGTGGCTATGGCAGCTACGTCCACTGTCCTGCTAAAGGCTGCGGCTACTTCGCGAAACATTACATGAAAGATGATGAAGCCGGAACAAGCCAGCGGCCTCTCCTCATCGAAGTTCTGCTGGATGGCGAAGTCATCGCCACGGGAACGTGCCCTCCGGAAATACGCGACCTGTCCGCGTCGATCGGGATGCCTTTAGTGTCAGCGATGCTCCGGAAGATCGCCGATAAATGGGAGGCATCTGAGCGATGATCGTGAAGATACAGCGGCCCCTCTACACGCCACCGGGCGAGCGGCCCATGTGGATGATCTACAACCGCACCCGGAAATACTCCAAGATCATCGCGACCGAGAACATCCCGCCGGAAACGCTGGCCGAGATCGGCGACGACCTCAAGGCGTATTTCGATGTCGTGATGACTGGAAAGACGACTCTCGGTTTCCGCCACCGCGTGCCCGATCAGGACTGGTAATATGACCAACTTCAAACCCACCATCTGCATCGACTTCGACGGCTGTATCCATTCCTACGAACGAGGCTGGCAGGGCGGTGCCATCTACGGCACGGTCGTTCCGGGGTTCTTTGAATGGGCTGCTGAGGCTCAAAAGCAATTCCAGCTGGTGATCTACAGCAGCCGCTCCAGCACCGACGCGGGGCGCTTTGCTATGGGCTCCTGGCTCGCCGAACAGCTTCGCCAATGGCCTGGAGAGCCCATCAACTTTGCGATGGCAGCCGAGAAGCCTCCCGCTTGGCTAACCATCGACGATCGGGCTTTTTGTTTCCAAGGAGACTGGAAAACTCCTGAACTACAGCCCGATGCCATCAAAACCTTCAAACCCTGGATGACCAAGCCATGACCCGCTCAGTTTGTCTCCTCAGTCTGATCCTTCTTTCCTCCTGCGTCAGCCAGTCGAACCTCGACCATCGGCTGGATGTGGCGGAACAGATCCGCATCCAGCGGGATATCCTGGAGGTCCAACGTGAGCAGCTGCTGCTGCAAGAAATCCGGAGACGCTAATGTTCGACCCAGCTCAAAACGCTTACGCAACGAAATCCAATAGGGAATAAAAATGGCGCTCCCTGTCCACGCCGCTCTGCCCCCCTTCGGGGGCTGGGCGGGGCCACGAAAACCCAAGTTGCTAATCATCGGCGAAGCCTGGGGAGAGCACGAGGCCCAAGTCCGCCAGCCGTTTGTCGGCACCTCTGGCCTTGAACTCTGGCGAATGCTCGGCGAGGCTTTTCCTGAAGTCGAGCCCAGGTTGCACGCCGACATTGCCAGCTTTGCCCTTCGATATGGCAACGCCTGGGTGAAAGGTCGCACGGCCTGGCTCGAGGCTGCCGGGATTGCCTATACTAATGTCCTCAACCTCCGTCCACCCGGCAACAAGTTGGAGAGCCTCTGTGGAACCAAAAAAGAAGTCGGAGGGAGCGGATATTTACTTCCTGCCATTGCCCGTGCACAATACCTGCGACCCGATTATCTGCCCGAACTTGACCGGCTGCTGGTTGAAATTGAGGATGCCAGCCCTAACTTGGTTATTGCGGCGGGTAACACCGCCTGCTGGGCGCTTCTGCGTGCTACAAATATTGGAGCAATCAGAGGCTCTGTCACCTACTCCGTCACCAATCCACAAGTCAAAGTCCTCCCGACTTATCACCCGGCTGGGGTCCTTCGTCAGTGGACGTGGCGGCCAATCGTAATAGCTGATCTAATGAAAGCTGCTCGTGAGGTTGAGTTTGCCCATATCGTCCGACCCGAGCGTCAAGTCTTAATCAACCCCTCACTCGAGGAGGTCCAGGAATGGACCCGCCAAACCCTACGCAACCCACCAGCACTGATGGCCTGCGACATCGAGACCGTGTGGGGCCAAATCAGGTGTATTGGTTTCGCGCGATCACGAGCCGAGGCTATAGTTGTGCCCTTTGTGGACACCGCACATACCAGTGGGTCGTATTGGCCGACGGTTGGTGCAGAATTGAGTGCATGGGCTGCGGTTCGATCCCTACTGTCTTCCGCGATCCCGAAGCTGTTCCAGAATGGTATGTATGACATGCAATATCTGCTCAAGCGGGGCTTGCCGTTGGCAGCCATCGAGCAGGACACCATGTTGCTGCACCACTCGCTCTATCCAGAAATGCTCAAGGGTCTGGGCTTCCTCGGCTCCATCTATACCAACGAGCAGTCGTGGAAGCTGATGTCCAGACCAAAGGCCGACACGGAGAAACGAGATGAATAATCAACTCCGCTGTTCTTTTTGCCTCTCATTAATCACTGAAATGTGCGGGCTAGCACCTGGCCAACTTTGTCCGTTATGGCGGCAACTTACCCCGTGTGGACCAAAACTGAAGAAGCGGAAGGACGAATTTGGAGGTCTTGGAGATGAGTGAAGAAGAACTCGAACGCCGGTATCATTTCTACTCCATCCAGCTCTTCGCCGAAGCGATGACCTATATGTCCAAGGTGGTCATCGACCCGCAGTCCATGTCCGCTCGCGGCGAGGTCATCAACACTCTCCGGACTCTTATCTCGGCCCTTCAGCGCCATCCGCACGAGGTTATCACCGCCCGAGAAGAGGCCCTGGCGCGTCGGGCCAAAGAGCTGCTGGCTGTCGCCAACGAGTCCGTGAACGGCCCCGACACCACCGAGGGTCGAGCCAAGCTATACACACTGGTTGAGGAACTCAAGAAACTATGACCCTGGTCAATACCCAATCGCTGACACCTGAGGTCGTCCAGGCGACACCCTTCACTGACACGCTCCAGATCTACAACGGCCTGGACTGTTGTGTGACGCTCGAGGTCTATGAGGAGCTGGTAAGGACGCACAACGAAGTCCCAGCGATCTATAACTTCGAGCGTGCCTTGCAAGCCCCTTACATGGAGATCATGCAGAGGGGTTTCCGTATCGACCGGCTAGCGCGCGAGGAGGCTAGTCGCACCACCCAGGCTCGCATTGCCGCTCTCGACCGAGCCCTGCAGAAGTTTGCTTATGCGGTCTGGGACAAGCCTCTCAATCCGGGCTCATACAAACAGATGCAGGACTTCCTCTACGGGGCCATGCACCTCCCCGAGGTCTGGCTGTCACAGAAAGGCGTCCGTAAGCTGTCAACCAACCGCGAGGCTCTTGAACGTCTGGAGATCTACATCCATGCCCGACCCATTATTGCTTGCATCCTTGCCATTCGGGACCTCGCCAAGCAGCTTCAAGTCTTTGACACTGAAATTGACCCTGACGGCCGATTTCGAACATCCTACAACATTGCTGGAACTGAGACTGGACGACCATCCAGCAGTCAGAATGCATTTGGAACTGGAGGCAACGCACAAAATATTGCTCCAGCCCTGCGGTATGTATTTGTTGCTGACCCCGGATACAAACTCGTAAACATCGACCTCGAACAGGTGGAGGCTCGGGATGTCGGGTTCTTCTGTGGATGCCTCTTTGACGACTGGAAGTTTCTGGATAGCTGTGAAAGCGGAGACCTACACACCGCTAACGCCCGACTCATCTGGCCTCATCTTCCTTGGACCGGAGACCTCAAAGCGGATAAAGCAGTTGCTTCTCTTAACTTTTACCGAGACTTTTCTTATCGTGACATGGCCAAACGAGGCAGTCATCTATCCAATTACTACGGAACACCATTCACAGCTGCTCGGCATCTCAAGGTCCCTCAACCACTTATGGAAGAGTTCCAAGCCCGGTATTGTCGCGGCCGTCCTGCTGACCCCAAGCGAGGGCTATCGGCTATTGAACCTGCATACCCGTCCATTCCCCAGTACTGGCAGTGGATTGCAACGGAGCTTCAAACGGTTCATCAGCTGGTCACGCCTTTCGGGCGTCGGAGACACTTCTTCGGGAGGCCCAACGACGATACCACGCTCCGTGAGGCGATTGCTTTTCTGCCTCAGTCCACCACCGCCGATCGGATGAACCTGGGACTCTGGCGTGTGTGGCGACACCTGCCGGACTGCCAGCTGCTGGCCCAGACTTACGACTCGATCACATTCCAAGTCCGTGAAAGCCGAGTCGATGATAACGTGGCCCAAGCTCTTGAACTCATCCGAGTGGAACTCGTGGCCCCCAATGGCCGGAGCTACATTGTCCCCGGTGAGGCCGCTGTTGGCTGGAATTGGGGCTATGCTAACAAGGGCAACCCCGATGGACTGGTGAAGTGGGCACCAGGGCGCGACACTCGCCAGCGAACTGCGCCCCTGGAACGGATCATGGGCAACTAGGTTAGGCACTCAACCCCAACCCCTGGGTAGAAAACCGTGAGTGAACCTATTCGCAGGATACGTCCTGTCAACGAGCCTATTTCAGACCTCATCTCAGACTTCATGCACCTAACAGCCAAAGACGATACCCCGGATCTCTATCGCCAATGGTGTGCTATCGCCCTGGTAGCGGGGGCTTTGGAGCGCCGAGTGTGGACCAAGGTGGGCAATCGTGGGGGCCAGCCACGGCTGGCATTTCCCAACCTCTACACCCTACTGATCGGACCACCCGGAGTCGGCAAATTTATCGTCGAGGACATCCGAGACCTGTGGTCGAGTGTTAACGAACCCAACAGCAACAAACCAGCGTTCAAGGTCGCTCCCTCCAACCTGACCAAAGCGAGCCTCATTGACCGCCTTGCCAAGTCTACTCAGACCCGGTTGCCACCCACAGGCCCACCAGTCGAGTATAATAGCTTGCTCGTGGCCGCAGAGGAACTCGGGATCTTCCTCCCAGCATACGACCTCGAGTTTATTGGTGTCCTCAACGGGGTCTATAACAACCCTACCAGTTATTCTGAGGAACGGCGTCACGGCCCCAGCAGAGAAGTGGTGATACCTTATCCCCAGCTGAATATCCTCGGGGGAGTTCAGCCCGGTTGGCTTGCCAGTGTATTTCCGGAGGAGGCTTGGGGAATGGGTCTCACCAGCCGAATGATAATGATCTATTCCTCGGTGGGCCACAAGCAAGACCTGTTCGAGGAAGGCCAGGATCATGCTGTTAGCCGTGCGCGTATTCAAGTTCGCCTCGCGAATATCAGTCAGTTGTTTGGGGAGGTGGAATGGACTAAAGAGGCTCGGGATCGGATCGTGTCCTGGCATCTGGCCGATGGACCACCCACCCCCCAACATTCCAAGCTGGAACACTACTGTCGCCGCCGGACCCTCCACGCCATCAAACTGTCGATCACTTCATCCGTCAGTCGGCTGGGGCGTGTGGGGGCCATCGAGCTGGTAGATGTCAACCGGGCGATCGAGTGGCTGCTGGAAGCTGAGAAGCACATCCCAGATGCTTTCCGAGCCATGATTGGAAAGAGCGATCATCAGGTGATTGAGGAACTCTATCTCTACCTGCTGGGCCTCTTCCGTGCTGCCAAGGACACGCCCATCCACGAGTCTCGGCTGTTTAGCTTCCTCTCTCAGCGGACGCCATCAGATAAAGTTCAAAAGCTAATGGAGATCGCCGAGCGCTCTAATGTCATCATCCGAATAGCTGGAACGGAGACCTATCGACCTCAGGCACGAAGTGAATTTGGAGTAGAATGAATGGGGGTTTGCTCACCAAACATGGCCCCAGGGCTAACAGCCCAAGACTGTCCCGGGTGGCCCGTGGGCGAGGAGGGAGGAAACAACCTCCACCACAGCCAGCCACCCGGCTCGCGTTGCTCCCAGTATGTTACGATTCGCCGCAACTGTTACGCCACGCACAACATACTGGCCGCGAGACCTCTATCTGAGCCGCATCCCAGTCAGCGGCAACAGATATGATATCAACACCAACACCAGCACCAGGGCAAACACCACCTGGACAACCCACACTGGAAAGCCTGCTGGGAAGGGGATCTTCTCGATCACCCACCAGATCAGAGCGAAGATAACCAGCACGACCACCAGTGCAATCAACAGATCAATCATGGAGTCCACCTATGTTAGATAAACAGACTGTCGGCATGTATGTCGCTCTCATTCTCTTCGCAGGGTTCCTGATCTTATCAGTTCTCCTGGAGAACAAACTTAAACCAGGAACTTTAGCCGCAACAGTGACCGTTGGTTTGGCCTTTCTATTGATTAGCTTGGTCGTAGGGCGTATTTAGTTCATTGCTTGCGCCCGCGACACCTCGGGCCAACGGCCCGGGGCGAACCCCTCGAGATACCACCTTGGCAGCCGCTGGCACAGCCATGGATGCTCCAGCTATACCCAAGCCAGATAGCACATTCCCACTCGTCAGCTGTGGGGCCAAGAGCGACGCCCCATAGCCTAGTGCTCCCGCAGCTGCTGGGCTTTTGGCCATATGCAGAAAGCTTATCAAAGAGAACGGGTCTTTCGGAGGAGGTAGAGCTGCGGTGGCCTCTTTAGCCTCTCGTTGAAGCTGATTTACCTTCGAGTCGATCCCAATCTTCTCACGTTCTTTCGCTGTGATCTTTGCAACCTCTGCCTCAGTGGCTTCTCTCACTCGATCAGCGTGGTTCCGTTTTGCCGCAGCCACAGCCTGAGCATGATTGTCCGTTGCAAGAGCCTTTGCCTCAAATGCCTGATCTATAGCTCTTTGCCGTTCGACCCCCGGCAGCAAAGCATCTTTCGCCTCTTGTGAAAATTCTTTCCAGTCTTCTGGATGTTTCTTCAAATGGGCTGCAATCAGTTCATCCATCGCCTTGGGAATTTCCTGGCGAAAGACTGCCAGATCCGTTCCACCAGCTTTCGCATCGTTTATCAGGCTCTGTGCTATGGCCTCTGGCTTCGGATCGAACTGCAAGCTGGGCTTCTTCCCACTCACAAGCCTTGCTATTGGCCCACCAGCAATATCATAAAGCCTTTCCAGCTCTGCATTGGCTTTTCTAAAAACCGCCACGGGATCGACGGAGAACCTACTAGCATTAGCCGCTAGAGCCTCTTCCATCGACTGAGCCTGGGCACGATAGAGGGCCGCAACCTGTTGCTGGGGAATGTCCTTCAAGATCTGCGGATCAGCCATGGCATCGCCGAGAGCGCTCTTGAGCGCTCTAGCATCATCCCAGCTCTGTTCCCGGGTAATGATTGGCTCCGGCTGAGGCTCGATCGGCTTCCCTCCCGGTCTCACCTGACCGGGCTTAGGTTGCCCTGGAGCTGGCGGGTCAAAGATGTCCCGCATCCTAGCTGGAAGCCGTGGCTTCAGCAGCTCTATCAGTTCCTGGTTGGAGCCGCCCTTTTCAGTAATGGCTGTTAGAGCATCGGCAAACGGCTGCCGACTGACGAGCATCCCCGGGGCTTCAGCCACTAGTGCATCTACCGGGGCTTGTGCTGTGGCCTTCCCAGTCTCAAACTTCCCACCTTCTCCAAGCCAGCTCCGAGCCTCGTTCTGCACAACCGTTCCAGATGCCTGTGGACTGCTGGTCCTCCCCGCCGTGTTCGCAACGGTCTGGATATTAGCATCCGCAGTTTGATGAGTGTCTTTTAGGAGTTGATCTGCTCCATCAATTTCTGCTTCGCGGACACCCTTAGAGGCATTTCTCAAATCCGGCAACGCAGCTTTCTTATCGTTCCTCATATACGCCAGTGTCTTGTTTGCTCGCTCCAATTCCTTCTCTGCTGCAGCTTGAGCCGCGATTGCAGCCGCGTGTGTTTTCACTGCACGACTTGCATCCTGAACCATATTGAAGGTCTTCCCCACCCCTGCGGCACTGATGCCTGCAAACAGCGAGGCCCCCGCTGCCAGCCATGGGTTGCCAGTCCAGTCACCAACGGCTTTCCCCGCAATAGCTCCTAATGCCACCTGAAACGGCGTAGCAATAGCCATTGCAGGATCACTTCCCACAACCTCTGCAATATGGCCAAGGTAATCAGAAACCTGATCTGGAGCCTTCGGATCGGGAGTCCCGAATACCTTCTCAGTAGGATTAAACTGCATCTCCTCCATCGTCGGCCCGGGCTGACCAGTCAATCCACCCAACATCATAGAGCCCTGTGCCAGCTCCGGCGCGGCCATTCCCTGTCCCGTTGCCAGTGCCCCAGCAGTGAGTTTCTTTCCCACATATTCCAGCCCCGGCACCACATTTTCCTGTGCCCAGTTCAAACTGTTCTTTGCCCAGCTACCAAAGTCTTTAACCGGCCCGTCAGATTTCTCGGCGAGTGCTTTCTTCTCTCCCGGTGCTGTCATATTGGCTATAGCAGCATCTACAGTAGGGCGTTTAGCCTTTGTAGCAGCACTTTCAGAGGGCTTTGCCCCCGGTCCAGTCATGCCAGCCAATGCTTCTTCTACTGTTGCCATGGCTTATTGCAGTCCAAAATGAGCTTTTTGGCTTTTCAATATACTTGCAGCTTCAGTCTTAGTCAGTAGTCCTTGTCCGACCATTCTTCCTACAGTATCAACTCCTGCTTGGCCTTCTGGATACTGTCCATGACCATCGAGGCCAAAGTCGGCAAACATCTTAGTCGTGTAGTCTTGGTAGGGATTTCTGGCATTGAAAGCTTCAGGACCTCCAAGCAGCAATCCATTATGTTGTGTCTTCCACCAGTTCAAGAACGTGCGTTCATCCGCAATCCGCTGAGCGCCTACCTTGGTGGCTGCAATCAGCAGCTTTGCCCCCAGATAGCTGTTCTCCGCCCCCGGCACCGATGCACCAGCAGCAATCAACGACGTCACTGACTGTCGAGAGCCTTCTTCAACTTGATCTCTAAATTGGAAGGCCATGTTCTGTGCAGCCTTGAATAGCCCCTCAGCCGCTGAGACTTTCGTCGGATCAAACGGTGGAGTTTTGCCTCTCGCCTGATAGAACGTGTTGATGGCTTTAGCCAGGGCTGCCCGTTGTGGCAGAGCCGTGCCTGGAGTCAGTAGTCCATTTTCCCCTGCACCAGCCAGATGTTCGAGTTCCGTTTCCATACTAGCAGCTTGGCCCATGACATTCTGGGACGCCCTGTATTGATTGAGCTGTGCACCAAACTGTTTCGTCAGGTCTTGATTGAAATCATAATCTTGCTGACTAATCATTGGGCCTTTTGGCCCAAGTGTCAGCTGGCCAGTAGCATACTTGGGGTTAACCAGCTCGGGTCCGTATAGCGGCTTACCCGTGCCAGATACTGGAGGCGGAGCCTCTTCCACTGGTGTCCGCTGATTTCCAGCAGTCCCTGGTAGTGCCATTTGTCCAGGAGCATAGGTGACCGACCCGTCGACTGGGTTCCGCATACCAAAGACTGTGCCAGCTGGAGTATCCACAGAAGTTGGAACACCAAAGATATTCTCTCGCATCTGCGGAGTCACTAGCGCCCCGTTACTCGCCAGCCATCTCTGATGGTAGGCTGCATTGCGTTTTGGGTCTCCTGGAGCTGGTAGCCCGTGCATCCGGCTATCATAGTAATCCTGGGCTGCTTTCTGCACCACCGGGTCTCTCTTACTACTTTCAGGCAAGAGGCCGATAGCAGCTCGATAGTTTCGTTCAAAGTCCTCCGGTGTGGTAGACTGCAAGCCTACCCGAGCCAGTGAAGCAAAAGCTTCGGTGTTCAAAGCGAACTGTCCCTTGGCGGCCTCGGTCTTGGCAACTGTAGTCTGTGCTCCCAGCAGCGCGGCCTGACGGGCTTGAGTGGCTAGCTCTGGAACAAAGCCAGACATCCCACTCTTTTCCCATTCCGCCAGTCCTTCTTCTGGACTGTTGGCCCCCGCTTGTATCCTGCCATACATCATCCGAGCGTTCCACTCTTGCTGCGTGTTCCGCAGCTTCATGGCATCGCCCATCATGCCAAGCAGATTTCCCCCGCCGCCACTCTGCTGGCCCCAGTTACCTGTCGCGACAGTTTGTGGATCAGCCATTTGTTAGCCCTCCTGTAGAGGCATTAAAGCATTGGCAAGTCGAGGCCCTCGTGGGGCATTGGCTGGTGGCGGAGCCCCGCCTGGACCCGCACCTTCTGGCCGCGCAGATATAGCTGGAGGCGGCTCGTCATCTGATGTCCCGGGCACCAGGGCATTGCCTCCGTCCATTTCCTCCGGTGGAGGCACCGGGGTCATCCGATCGCCCACCGCATGAGCTGCCAGCAGGTGCATCGCTGATATTCCCAGATCATGTCTGGCGACCGCGTGGGCCTTCATCAGCATCTGCTCGGTCTGAACAGCCTGAATGGCATGGCCCATAACCCAGCCACCAAGGGCCTCGCCCCCTCCCTGCTGCGGCATGTCTGCTAACACCCCAGCCAGGGCCATCGGATCAATACCATGGGCTACCAGCTTAGATGCCTCGTGAATTACATCCTCTGGCCGAACCATGTCCCCCTTATCTGACAGCCGTTCAAGCCCTTTCCGCATATGATCTATCTGATTGAGAGCCTTCCCAGTCTGCTGGAAAGCAGCTCGGGCTTGGCCATTTTGCTGTTGAAGGGCCTTTTTGGCCCCTTCCAGGCTAGAAGGCATCATGCCCATGCCGCCCCCGGAAGGCCCCCCGGGCGGCCCCATCGGCGACCCGGCCCCCAATGCGCCACCGGCCCCCGCACCCATGGGCGGCCCACCGGACGGCGGCGGCGGGGGCATGTCCGCCGATCCCCCACCGGGCACCGGCACCCCTGGCCCCAGTGGGTTCGCCAACCTTCCAGCTGATCCACTCATCCTCAATTACTCCTAAGCAGTATAACCAGTGCTGGTGTTACTATTCACTGCATTATCAAACCAGGAATTTAGCTGATTTGCATTCATGTTTGTGCCAGGAATAGTAGTTCCACCTGTTGCTGGGTTCATCTGTTTGAACATTGCTAGCTGGAGGGGAAGTGAACTTGCTGAGTTAATAGCCCCTGTCATCGCACTTCCCGAGCCGATGATCCCAGAAGCAATATTCGTCCCTGCGGCCGAGTTAAAGTTCCCAGCAGTGGTCGCGGCCGACATACCCTGCTGACCCGTCTGGGCTGCCGCATTTTCACCAGTCACCGATTGCCCCGACAGCATATTGTAGACATTGCCAATCTGCTTCCAGTAGTTATCAAACTGCTGCTGCCAAGTCGTAGACGCCAGTCCAGTGCTAAACGAGTCGATGCCCTTCAGAGTCGAGCCACCGAGGCCCATTGCCGTGCCAGCATTAGTCGTGGCATTCAAGCCCTGTTCTTTGATGAACTGATAGCCGGGTGTCTGTTCCAGCTGCTGCATCGTGGGATTGAAAGGCTGCATGGCGGCCCCAGGTGCAAACCCTCCAGTAGCGGTCTTATCCGACCCCGGGAGCCCCAGGAACGACCCGAGCTGTTTATTAGCTGCTGCACCAGTGTCCACCCAAGGTTTCAGCCTCTCAGCCGTCTGCTGATACATCTGATAGACCATCTGGGCCGAATAATTGTTGGCATTTGCCTGTGTCGAGGCAGCCTTCTTGGACGCTCCCGAGCCGATCACACCGCTCAGCAGCGATCCAGCGGCCCCAATCCCAGCAGCAATAGCTATAGCCATGTCAGTCTCCTAACCGGCTTGCAGCCGGAGCTTAAACAACTGGCCTTCTGGTAAAGCCCCCAGCCGCCGATACAGGGTCTCCACCCGAGCACCGGAGCCGAGCCCCGATCGCATATAGACCTCCTCGACGCCTTTAGACTTAAGAGCCGCAAGGGCCGCCCGCTGCAACCTCATCCCCGCTCCCGGCCATTCCTTCGCAGCGTAAAAATGCGAGTTCGTCGCTGATCCATCTGACCCGGTGAGGGCCGTGCCAACCATAGTGATTAAATAGCCAAACAGCTTACCATTGGCTCGAGCGGTCATCACCTGCAACAGTCCCAGGCCATCCATGGCTCGTAGCACCGGGATGTCTTCTCTAGTCCAGCTATCAGGAGGGTTGCCTATGGCAACACTGTGATCTTCAAACAGCTGCTGGCCCTCTGTCAGCAATCGTTCAAACGGCTCCTCTTCGATCAGCAAGCCGTCGTCAATAGTCGCTGGTTTTGCCCTCAAATCCGCTAACATCTGGTGTCGGGCTTCCTGCCCCAACCTCTGCATCTGGATAAAGTGAGCAAAATAGTAACGCATGGTTGCATTCAGATCCGCCTCAACGCGGATGCCATGCCAGCGTGTCCACCACTCAATATCAAACTCCGACAGCAGACAATGTTCAAACACCTTCTTGCAAGTGCTGGGCAAAGCCAAGTCCGCATAGCGGACTGATAGCACTCTCGGCAGCCGGGCCTCTATCTGATCTAGCTTGGCGTTAGCAGCTATAAGCTGGTGTAATAGCCCCGGTCGTCCATCCATGGGGAGGCCCTTGGCCACCAAACTGTCAACCACCTCAGCCACCGGACGCCGGACTGTTACGATCCGACATTCAGGCGCGAAACGCTCAATCAGCCGCCACCACGTCGCCCCCATGCTTTCAGCCGTGCCGATGAAAGGCTGCATGAACCAGCTCTTGGCGTCCTCAAGACTTCGCAAGTGCCGGATCTCATCATGGCCGCAAATCCAGGGGCCATAGGTCAAGAACTTCGAGAGCCAAGCTGTGCGGCTCCGAGGCAAGCCCAGGACCAAGAATGGCGGCTGGAACTTCATTAGAAAAGAGCCACTCGATATGTGGTTCCGTTAACAACTAGATCCAAGAAACCCCTAGTGTTCGTTGGTGTCGCTCCACCTCCGCTCACGCCACCGATGCTGGCTCCATCCATCCGGCCTTCCAGACTAGCAACTCGGTTCTGAAGAGCCGTGATCTGTGCAGTCAGAGCGTTGATTTCTTGTTGCAGAATAATGACGTTGCTTTGCAGCGATGCAATGCTGCTGGTGTTCTGGGCAATAGCATTGGCCCCGTTATTGATCTGAGTGTCCTGGGTCTGGATCAGGCCGCTGAGGTTCGCCAGTGTCAAACTGTTCGGATTGCCAGCTACCACTCCCGAAGGCAGCACTGGTAGCCCCGCCAGAGTGACACTATAAATCGAAACAAATAGCCTATACCATGCTTCTGCTGGAGATCCGTTCTCACGGATCATCGCCGATCCCAGGTGTGGCATTCCCTGAAAGCTAAGAGCACTAAGAGTATGGGTTTGAGCATTTTCTGTGCCTGACATCTAGCCCTCCAGCACCGTTGCTTCAACCCAAGCCCCATTCAAAGCCGCCTCGCCATTATGACTATACTCCAGCTCGAAAACCCGGTCCCGGGCAATTCCCAGCCCCTGCCATGTCGGCCACGTCAGATACTCTCCCAGGTCTCCTCCATGCTGCAAGACATCCGAACTCCAAGTCCGGCCCCGATCGTCCGAGTATCGGAGGGTAATCTGCTCTGGTAGCGGTGAGGTCCCGCTCTCGATATCAGCCTCGAACTTATGGAACTGCACCCGCTGGCCATCCGCCAACACAGGCTTCCGCCCCATCGGCCCAACTTCAACCTCTCCCGTGCCGATATGTGGGAACGTCCGAGTGCGGGTGATACGATACTCAGTCCCAGCTACGGTATCAGTATAGGTTTTGAAATCCTGTTCGTAGATCATACCGTTTTCCCAGTCACCGATCAAATGCGTTGACCTTACAAAAGCATGACAGTTGCCTCGATGCCTGTGATGCACACCATTCAGGTCCGTCCAGGCTTCTTCATGCCAAGCTATCGTCGGATCGTCGCTGAGTGAGTCATCAAAGACCCAGGTCTTGTCACCGGAGGGAAAATGCAGAACATAGAATGAATGGCCATCTTGCTGGTAGCAATAGCCAATAGCATCAGCAATGGTGCTCTTGCGAGCGATCTCTCGGATCTGATATTCCATCGCGTAGTTGCTGATGCGGTTACAGTTATAGCCCTTGATCTTGTAGACTATCCCCATCCCCTGCAAGTCCTGGCCGAGCATAAAGACCGAGATGTCCATAGCGGCTACGGTATATCTCGACATCGTGCCGTGCTCGAAGAACGCCCCGGGCAGCACCGCGAATGGAAAGGCCGCTAGTCCCGCATTATACCAGACCTCAGACTTCAAGCTGCCCACCAGTATGATCTCCCGGCGATTAACTACCAGCCATTGAATATCATCTGGATACCCGCTCTTGATACCAAAATACAGGTCATGTGGATCAAAGACTACTGAAGTCGGATCGCTTGGAGTTTTCTGCGTGGATGACAGTGTGGAGTCAAAGATGTTCTTTTGTTTCCTATTGAAGATCATAAAGGTGTCGATATAGTCTACTTTGTCCCCACCATGAAACGAGGTTGAGGTAATAGGAGCAAAGACATTGGTATCCATCCTGATCGTCCAGCCCTTCGTGGTGCCTTCTACGATCACGATGTCAAACCCATTATCAGCCATGCTGACCGGGTTTTTCAAATCTGGTGTGATATTGCCTAGCAGTCTGGTAGTCCAATACGGACTACCCGGGGTGAGAAGATAGACTCCATTCCCGATTACCGCATAGCCTATGCCGTTTGAGGCCCTATAGAGGCAACGCACGGGGGCTTGCACCGGCGCAGCCTCCAGAAGCGGTATCAGCCCCGGCCGCTGGTAATGGGTCAGCGAGACCGGAGCCCCAACAGCATTCTTCTCAGGATAGAGATTAAGACATCTCTGACAGTTCGCGATTATGGATCGCGCGCTATACGAGCCTCCAAAGAGCGGCAATCTTGCCATTAGACACTCGCCGCGCCCATTACTACGCTGAACCAAGTCCTAGGAGCGACGCAGTAGTAAGCACACCGTGATCCTGCTGTTAGTTGTTTGCTGGCCGAGCCATCAACAAAGTCTCCCGGGTAGCCATATACCGTAGCCGCATTGCTGCTCTGCCCAAAGAGATAGATAACCATTCCGGGGCTGGCTTGGGGCAAGACCACTCCACCGACAGGACCTTGCACCAGCACATTGATTGTAGCCAGCAGGGGCTTCGCCGTGAGTGCTGTCGTCCCGGCGGCTACCACAGCATTATCTGCCGAGAACCTCGGATTGCCTTCCTGCAAATTCTGCAACGCACCATCCACCAGCCGAAGTCCCGGCTGGTAGCTTTGTGGGGAATAGAACACCATGGCTTGATCCTCCTAAACCGTGCTTGTGTCGATGATGAGGCCCATGGATACCAGCGCTGCCAGCAATGATGCCAGGGCTGTGTTGCCTCCTTGGCTACCAGTCACCGTGGGCTTCGCAACTGGTGGAGTGTTGAAGAACCCGATGGAGCCAGCAAGGGCCAGCGCACCAGTCACATTCAGGTTCCCTGTGACTGTAGAATTGCCATTCACTTGCTGGCCGTTCATTTCCGTAGGGCCGCCAACAGAAGTCAGGAGGATCTTACCGATCGGATTTCCAGATCGGATCTCGACATTCCCTCCACCAGTTGGACTGTTTGAAGCACTCCCCGCGGTGATTTGAATACTCCCACCAGTCACCGTAGCTGAAGTGCTAAGACCTCCCTGGATAATAACATCTCCGATGTCGCCAGTCGCACTAGCATCTCCAGTTCGTATTATAATATCACCCGACTCGCCATCAGGAAGTTTTCCTGTTTCAATTCTTACATTACCAGTCTTTCTTCCATCTCCAACAATCGGCCCAGAGCGGACCGTTACATTTCCACTAACTCCATTGATCGCAATCCCTGAAGCAATAGACACATCTCCAGTGCTATCTGATGCCTCATCCGTAATAGAAACACCACTCTGCAAATACACTCGTCCTGTGGTTCCTGGGAAAGAAGGCCCAGAGCCAACCATTACATCGCCAGTAGTTTTAGGCGTATCTTCAAAAGCCCAAGCACTCGCAAGGATTACCCGACCACCAGTCAGCCCACCGAGAAGTGTAAGATCTCCTCCGGTGCCTCCAGAGCTTCGTCCAGCTTGGATAGTGACATTCCCGCCATCGCCACTGGTATCTCCACCAGCACCAGCCTCGATCCTGACCGAGTGGCCGTCCCCTGTGGCTGTGTCGGCATCCGCAGCATGGATGTCAACATCTCCCGATGTGTTGGTCTCGATCAACCCAGCAGTCCAGCTGTTAACACCTGTGCACAGCAAGGTCATCCCAGTGGAAGGACCCAGATTTGCAAAGCTTTCCCCATTGATAGTTTCAGTATCAAAGGGATAGACTTTCTTCTCCGACGCCGTGGAGTTTATAACAAACAGCAGCCTGCCGATCTTCGGCGGTGGCAGCCGCACACCAGTCCCGGCCCCTCCAGCAGTGATAACCGTTGCTGTGGCTCGGAGGCCATAGGCCATGTCCTGATTAGTGCCCGTGGCCGATACAGTGTTGTCCACACTATACGCTGGCTCCGAGGCCACCTTGTTGAGCAGATCGCCGTCGGTGAGCCGGAACCCAGGCTCGAATGGGAAATCCTCGAGCAACATGTCAATACATCCTATCTGAGAAGATGTTGTAGAGTTGGCTGCGTCCCAGGTCACCCGGCAGGTGCAGGTTAGAGATCAGGAAGTTCTCGGACTTCAGGACATTGAGTGCATCTTTGGCCATGCCTGGCAGATGATCGCCCTGACGTGCTGCGATGCCATATTTAGGACGCAGCCTGATTGCTAGGTTGAGCATCATGGCGTTATAGTATTCATATGGGACATTGAGCACAACTGCCAGCGTGGCAAAGTGCGCTGGCATCTGCTCCTTAATCGTCACATGGAGTTCATAAATGTGGGCATCTGGAACTGGCCAGGGATGCAACCGCCCTACTGGCCAGGATGCGTCGAAATATAGATAGCCTGGAAAGGACTTGAGTTTCTTCAGAGCAATCCGATTGTAGTCCTCTCGAGACCGAATGACCGTCATCGGATAGTCAAGCTGGTTCGGCTGGCTCTGCGTTAGCTGACGAACGAACGAACTCTCAATCTGGTTCGGCCGGACCGTGATATTCCCAGGGACTGCTGGATCGAAGCCCCCAGTGTAGGGATCGAACAGGGCATTGGTGTTGATGTCTGCACCAGGGCCAATAGTATAGACATCAGCCCCGGTGGAGACGACACTGTAATCCACCAGATGCCAGACAAACCACCGCTTCCGCTCCCATTGCTGGAGCATCCACTGCAGTCGTGCCTGAGCATCTTCGATATCAGACGCTAAGGGCGTCTGACCAACTCCCCAGGCTCCACATTCACGGAGCGCCGCCGCACAGATATCACCTGCGGTTGTATGGCTGGGATCGAGTTGGGACATCCGGGACTCCTATGGACGAGCCACAGCGGGCTTTGCCAGTGGACCGGGAACCGGAGCCACCATAGCAGCGACGGTGTCTCCCTGGATGCCCAGCAATCGGGTGCGCTCGAGTTGCAGTTCCTTCAGTTGGCGTTCCAACTCGGCGATTTGCTGCTCGGCCCCAGTCGAGGGCGCATCGCGGCCAGCTGCTCGCAAGCTACCTGCGGGGTGCGTGTGCCAGCCTTCGGCCCGCAAGTCGGCCTCCTCCTGGGCATTGTTGGCGATCTTGTGGATCAGCTGACGTTGCTCGCCAATAGCCTTCGGCCCGATCGGAGTCATAATGATCTCAGGCTGCACGATGATCTGCTCAGCCCCTTGCGGATGGTAGAGCATTTTGGGATACTGCACCGGACCCTGAAAGAGCACGGTGCCGTCGCTAGACCGAGCTGTTGAGTTCGCGGGGTTCCGCTCGAAGATCCCGTTCTCTTCCATCAGGTCGTAGATAGTAAATCTGTTTCGGCGTGCCATGTGTGGACTCCTATTGGTCTGCAGTTATTCGTATCGGCTTCGGACCTGTAGCCTTCGAAGGTTTCGCCCCGGGGAGGGTTTTAGGGCTCTTCGTTCCTCGTTCCGAGGGCATGTCCATCTTCGTCAAGCTAAAGCCACCTTTACCTTTCTGGCTTTTAGCCATCACTTATCATCCTTGTCCTTGTCGCCTTTCCCTGGTTTGGGTTTGGCAACCATAAATCCCAGCTTCGGAGGCTCTTTCTTGTCTCCTGACTTGGGCTTGCCTTTATGGGCCATCTCAGGCCCCCTTCGTCGGCAGCGCCACCTTAGTCGTCGGCGGGGGCGGAGGTGGCTTCACTGGGTTCGTCACCCCAGGCATCTTCACCGAGGCTGTCGTCGGCGGAACACCACCAGGATATTCATTCCAGCCAGCGCTCCGAGCCTTGCTCTCGTCCTCAGTGGACTCGACGATCAGCGGCTGAACTTCCTTCGCATGATAGAGCATTTTCGGGAACTGAATGGCCGCTGGCGTGGCCCCAAATTCCAGCCCAATGTTCTCACCAATCGACGCCAGACCTGCCAAAGCCCGCTCGAGCTCATCCAGAAAGACCTCTGCCAGCCCATACCGCTGGGGCGTTCCAGCGTGTTTCTCCAGGACCTTGGTCCGGACTTCATCAACGCTCATTACCATTTTTCAGGCCCCTTCTGCTGTGGGGGCTTTGCCCCCGTGCCCGTTCTCTTTCTTCCAGGCGGTGATGACCGCCGAGTTATCTTTAGGCTCCAGCGGCTTCTCCGGCTGAACGCCAACTTGCCCCAAGATCATAGGGACACTTCTGTCCCCGATCCCTCCTCGCCCCGCAAACTGCGCCCTCATGCCTTCAGCATGTTGCGCCTCTTGCAGGGTAAAGAACCAGTCAGACCCGAGTTCACGGGCCTCGGTGGGGCCGTTGACCACCCGGCCATTCGGAGCTGCTTCGACATGGAACATTACCTTCGGCCAGTCATCGACCTCAGGGGCTGGACCGGGCTCCAGATGATAGCGATGGCCCAAGCGAGAGAGAAAGTTAAGGCCAATGTCTATCGACAGCAAAGCCTGACGAACCATCTCCACGTCCTGCAAGGATGCGAAGTGATCCGCCTGATGCTTTGCCTTCAGCTTTTCCAGCTGGAGTTCCATGCCACGCAACTCCTCAGATGATGTCTGCTACGACACAAGCCCACTCCGGCCGGATCCAGAGATAGCCATAGAGGACGTCCAGTCGGGTGATGAGCTGATCGGTGCCGATGAAGTAGTCAGTGACCATCCTCATGCTCACCCCATCGAACGCCTCACGAGCAGCCTCATGGACGTTCTTGGGCATCTCCAAGTCAGCGGTCGCCAGCGTCACGGCCTCAGGAGCATAGGCAAAGTTCTTGCGATAGGTCGTGCTGGCTGCCATACCGTTGGTCGGATTGACCGCAGCGCCGTTGACCGGGCTGGCAGTCACGGTCTGGTATTGCACCGGCTGTCCACCCACCGGAGGAATGATCGCCGGATAGAGCGGGATGCTAGTGCCACCCGCTGGCACTGAGGCCGTAGCAGAAAACTGCTGCAGCATTCCAGTGCTTTGCTTGGTGATGCGGTTGACTGCATACACCCCAGCAATCGTCAGGATGTCCCCCTGGTTGATACCCGCCGCCAGGGCATTCACAGTAATGTTCATGCCAGTCTGATTGGCACCATTGACTGTGGCAGACGCCTGAGCCAGCGCACCGTTCGTGTGCGTGATGGCCGTCTGGTCTTTCATCCAGATGAAACCCAGCGCATCATACATACGCCCGGTGACATACTGACGACTGATCTCAGGCTGCGGGTTCAGGAGGCCAGTCAGGCTGCTGACCACTCGGGCCTCGGTGATCGGCGAGTTGACGATCTTCCGATTGGCGATCGGCGCTGAGTTCATATCCAACTGCGCCCCAGCGTTAAGATACGTTGAGGCAATCGGGTTGAGGATATTGAACCCGGCATCCTGGTTCGCAACGAAGTTACAGATACCGCCCTCCGAGCCAGCCATGATATCGACAGCCACGGCGCCTGCGAGGTTGTTGACCATCGGGGCCAACACGCGACGACTGTAATCATCCAGCGAGAGGGTGCGATCTGCCGTGCTATAAGCGACATCGACGTGCTTCTGTGTCGCGAGGACCAGCGTCGTCGATTGCTCTGCCGTATCTTGCACGCTAAGTGCAGGGCCTGTCGTAACTGTAAAGTCGTTAGGCAGTCGAATACGCAGCGTTGAACCAATTTTCGCCCCAACCACGGCGAAACTATCGTCATACTGCATGTCCACGTTCTGGATGAAAGCATTGGAGTTCTTCCAGAGACGAACGGCCTCTCGAGTCAGCATATTGATCGTGAGCAAGCTATTGGGCATGACACATTTCTCCTGGGGAGCCCTTAGGGCTCAGAAATGAGCTGGACCAAGCTCTTGTTTAAGTCCACCCAGGATATTATGGCTATCCGAAGCCAGCAGGGTTTAAGGCACCCAGTAGCCTGCCAGGGTTTAAGGCTCCCAGAAGCCAGGGCCGAGGCCCTACGAGTGTTTCACGTCCAGGCGAAGCCTCAGTGAGTCCGTGCCGATATCATACCCCCGTATGGCCCGAACTTCCACTCCACCCATGTTAGCCAGTACCGCCTCAATCCCACTAAACGTCCGAGGTATTTCAATCGAGGCTCCTTTTGCCAGTCGACCACCCCGACGCTCAATATGGTTTACCAAAGCAGTTGTCGCTGGATGGATATACCGACCTGCAAAATCCTGCAACGATAGCGTCAGGTCCCGACAATCGAACAGCATATCCACATTCGACTGCTCATTGCCACCAAACTGAGCCTCGATCTCTCTATACGCTCGGATACTCCGGTTGAAGTATTCAGCGATCATGTCCAGTGTCAACAGGCCGCCATTGGGGCCATAAGTCGGAAAAGCCTTGACAGACACTGGCATCAGCAGCCCCGGTGTCGTGATGACCGCCGGAGCTACAAACAGGCCAGCCAGACCAGCCAGCAAACCTCTCCTGCGAAGCATCACTCGGACCTCGGGCTGCCATCCGGTAGCCGGGTAATGGCGATATTGGCCCACATAGCACAATCTCGAAGCTGTCGCATCAGGTAGGTCTTATCTGGACCATCCGGAATACGATCATCCAGATTGGAGGTAAATATCTTAAACAGGCCACGAACCGTGCCCATGACCTCCATCTGGCTGTCTGTGGGCTTGAGGTAATCAAAAGTGCTGCTGTGCATTGTGGACATTCCTTCTGTTAACGCTGAGCTCTCGCCTTCATCCGCTCTTCAATCTGCTTCTCTCTCCGTCGCATCCACTCAGAGGTCCCAAGATGATCCGCTCGATCAGCATCATCCGGCTGGATCAGTTCATGGGCTGCACCTCGTCCACCCACTGGTGTAAGGGGTCGAGGTGCGCCACTAACTTGCTGCTCCGGCCCCATCGCCAGCTTGGTCAATTCGACGGCCATTCTAGTAGGCGGTAAAGCCATGATCCGCTGTGCCTCATCGAGATTGGACCCCAAAGCATGAAGCAGCTTTGGGGCATCTCCAGTCTCGATTGCAGCCATCAGGAACGAATTATAGCTCTGCACTGATACCGGATCGTCCTGGTCGATCACCTTTTGCAGGTTCGCGATCTGGCCATTGAAAGCCTGATCTCCGAAGGTCCTCCGACCTGCCAGCGCGACTTCATCACAGCGACGATTGAAGTCGTGAATGACTGATAGCTCACGAGCCTTCTGCTCCGCCAGTCGATCAACATCCGCCTGTGACAGTTGTCCCGGTGGAGTCCAGTCTTGCGCTGGCTGTTGCCCTTTCTCTTGAGCTTCTCTCAGCCTCCGCGTAAGCGTCGCAATCCGTTTGTCTCGCCAGTCGGCTTCGGTTTTAGCCGAGGCAGCGGGTGAAGTCGGCGACGAACCGGCCGCGCCTCCTTCTCCACCCGCCCCCTCTCCGCCAGAGGCAGGGGTGTCCACTCCCCCTTCCCCGGCGCTGCCAGGGTCGCCAGACTCGCCATCAGACGTCGAACTAGTCCCCGGATCACCACCAGACCCGGCCCCACTCTCAGACATCCAATTCCAGGCTACGTCCGGCTCCCCTAACCCGCGAAAGCGCATTTGATTTCTCCATGGACAAGAGGCCCTTGGCCCCGACTAGTTCACCCGCCCACGAATGAGCGTTGCATCAAGCACTAGAGCCGCATGTATCTTTTCTTTCAAATCCTCATCCAACCCTGATCGTAACATCCCCGCAAGGACGGCTCGGGCCTGTGGCAGCAGGGTGGAGAGGTTCTTGGCTATAAACCGCTCTTCCAGTGCCTTGCTATCCAGCTCCGGATTTTGGATCTTCCACATCTGATACCAGATATTATCCTGCATCATATGGTCGTATAGCTCATGACACATGGCCTCCGCTGTCTCTTTGACCATGAAATGAGCATGTTGAGAGGGCCGTTGCTGTTTCATAGCACTGAGGGGTCCTTCTTCCAAGGCTCATCTTCGACCTTAGTCTTTCCATGTCGTTTGTAATCTCGGTCGATGACTTTGAGATTGCCATGATGGAAGATCACATAGTTATGCGTCGCATCTGGATGGTCATTCGCCAGGTGCCGACTACCAGCATCCTTGAATTTGACTCCTGGAATACCCGCAGCATCAAAAGCCTTCGAGGCCGCAGCTGGACTACCCAGATGTTTGGCTACCATATTATACAGTTCCTCTCCTCGTAAGCCATCAATATGCCCCGGATAGGTTTCATCCACCTTTCTCAGCGGAACTCCAATGGTTGAGTGAGTCTTGTCGATCACATCTTCTAGCTTAGCCCGAGTGTCCGGATGTTGCTCTGCCAGCGTCTTGTCCCAATGCAGCAGCTCGTGCTCGTCTGGCTTCGCTGCCACCTGATACATATGGCCCGGAGGTGGCGGGGTGACCTCTACTCGATGGTGGTTTTCCTCGATCCATTTCGCCGCCTGGAGACTATTCCGGGCATCTAGTAGATCTTCTTTTCCAGCATCTCCACCTCGGTTAGCCTTATTGGTTCCTCTATTATATAGAAACCTTGCCTCTTCTCGAAGCTCTTTAATTGCCTGTGTATGGTTTCCCATATGCTCCTCTAGAGCACCTATTCCATAAAACTGAGCTCCAGGTTGATCGTAGCCATATGGCTTTCCATCTACTTTAACTTGCGGTCTGGTTTCTCCTCCGGCTTGCATATAGCTTTCAGACGTCCCATGCTTACCGCCCAGATAGTGGCCGAAGGCAAATGCCTGAGTCCCCTCCCCCGTATGCGCCACCTCCTCAATAGGTTTGAATGCACCGAGCGGATTATCAGGCGTTGGAGCAAAAAGATGTCTCGATCCGTGCCAAGACGAAAAGTCCTCCTGACTACTCGGGGCTTTCCCGAAACGCAGTATCTGCTGATCTGTTGGGTATCCGGTGGTCTGGTGGGGATGGCTGGCATAATCTCCCTGCTCGAGTCTTGCTTGCACATTCCGGCTTTCCACCTCTCCAGCTAGGCTCTCGTAGTCCTTAAACGCCCCTTGTCTTAGATCATTCATTCCCCTCAAAAGCATAGACTGATCGTGAAATCTATTTAGAAAATCTTCATTAACAAATCTTCTCGCTGAGTCAAGATGTTCTTGCTCAAATCTATTTAACGGCACTCCTGCTTTCTCTTTCTTTAATGCCGTTCCCACTGCATACGCATTAACATTGCCACTCCGTAGCTCGTTCTCCATCGGACGCATAGCCTGGAGCGCATCTTCATGGGCTTTAGTAAAGTCCTGGGGCAGAAACTCCTTCATCGAGCCACCGCGAGCGAAGCCCTCTTGCTCTTGAATTACATGCTGCACTTCGTGCAGCCCCGTTGACAGCACATCCTTCGGTTTCCCGGCTGTCAGTCCGATCGAGCCATCACTATAAACCGCGCCCTTGAGGCCCGACAGTCCAGCAAAGAGTCCAGTCGAATGCAGAGGCGTATCCGCTAGCTCTGGATAAGCCGCAAACAACTGAGGATGGTCTATAGCATCTCCGAGTCGCAAGTTCCGCCCCATTATCGGAAAAGTTACATCTCCACTCGGATGCACCGTGGGCGCTCCTGATCCAGTCTTCCACTTCGCATCCGTGTCTGGGATCTCAAATTTCCACTTCCCATCCATGTCTTTGAACCAGCCGGTGTGCTTCCAGATCTCCTCCGAGGTCGCGGGCGTGCCAGTAGATCTCCAGGTCTTGCCTTTATCCATGCTGACTTCGTGGGTTCCTGCCTCCATCTGCTTGGCCATTCGTAGCTTTGTTATGTCAGCTGTGGCCGCATTCTCGCCTCCGAAGACCCCAAACGATCCGGGCTCTCGACCGAAAGCCCTTGAAGCTATTCCGGTGCCCAGCAATGCCCCCAGCATCTGCTTCTTCGTTTCAGGACCCTGATCGCCTTGCATCCAGCTCTTGAACGCATGACCACCCTCCAGAATGGGGGCTAATGCGATCCGCGCTGGCACAGAGCCATAGTCCGCAAGCTTCTGCACTGTGGACTCATTAGGATCATAGCCCGGGACGATATCCTTCATACTGGGCCAATTTCGGCCTATATGCGTCAGCAGATTTCCACCTAGGGCTGCTTTCTGCCAGGTGTCATACTGCGGGATATCATCATCTGGATCTGCCATGTCTAGTGTCCATACTGAGAAGCAGAATTAGCCGAATGTGGTCTCCCTCGCATAGAAGCATGGCCAGTTTCCGAGCCAACAATACTCTGCATCCCCGCTTGTGGAGACACCGACGCTCCAGGACTCATCGACACCATCCCTGGGGTCTTGCCACTAGGCAACTCATGCAGCTGCGGGGCATCAATCTGAGATGCCCTATACATTGACTCCTGTTTTGGGGTCACAAAAGGATCATAGTCTATTTTCTGCAAAGTGTGGGTCGAGGGCAGCATCTTCTGGAGCATGGCTAAAGCCATCATCTTGTTAGGATCAATCATGCCTTGTGACAGGCCACCTAGCAGATTGGCCTTCGAAGTGTCTTGAGCTGGAAAGGGCAAAGCCTCTGTCGTTTGTCTTTGTCCAACTGCACCGAGATCTCCCCCCGTTACCCTAGCGATATAGGCTCTTGTCTCTGCTGGAGGAATAGATTTGGCCCAATCAGCTGGACTAATCGCCCCCGTTCTCGGATCACCAAACTTCGCAATCCACTTATCAACATTTCCTGGGCCAGCGTTATATGCCGCACTAGCCAGCATCATATTGCCGCCATATTTATTATACAGCGCTTTTGCGTATTCCGATCCGACCCTGTATAGCTCGTTCTCTGAAAAATCTGCTGCGGGCCTGATGCCCATCCCTGGGTCTCTAGCCGTCCCAGGCATAACCTGCATCCGACCCATCGCCCCTTTAGGCGAGATCGAGTTCGGAGAGCCCATCGGACCAGATCGTTCGCCCAGGTCTCTAATCCGGACGACGAAATTCTCTTCTGGACTTATATTCCCTGGTGTAGTCGTGACGTTAGACACTCGCGGCATTGTCATTTGCAGCGGGGCCGCTGGTGTCGGCTGTGGCTGCGGATGCGGACGTTCCTGTGGCGTCACTGCTGCCATCTGCTGACGGCCTGACGGCACAACAGTCGGTGCTCCCGGGACTGGCAACAGCGTCGGAGATGTGCCATCCAGCGACAACTGTGGTGTAGCCTCTGGAAATAGATCCATTTCCAGTCCGGATGAATTATCCGCCAAGGCTAAAGCCTCCTCTAAGCATTACCAACTATATTTCCCGGTGAACGTTCTTGCGCTAGTGGGGCTACGCGCAGGTATTTGCCCGCTCGAGTCGGATCTTGCAGATACCACTCACCATCAGGAGCCTTTTTGGCTCCTGGCATGGGCGGTGGAACGGCACTTTCGGCGGCTTTCTCCTCAGTATCATCATCCAGCTCATCTTTGTTGGCCTCGAGGATCGGCCCCAGATGGGTCGTCGCGGCGTCTTTCACCAGATCATCAATAACCTGCTTAAGACCACCCTGATCTAGCATTAGGGCATCAGCCAAGGCTGCGAAACGCTTGGTTTCAGCATCATAGACATCAATATCACGCTTCTGAGTCTTGCCTTGCAGCTTCAGCTGCTCTTTAGCCAGATGTTGCAGGGACTCTTTCAGAGCATTGGTGAGAGCCAGGTTGTGCTCCATCAGCTTCTGCTCGTTCGGGGTGGGGCCTTGGCCAAGCGCCTGTGGCGGAACCATCCGCTTCAGCCGTTGGGCTGCTTCCTGAGCTTCTTTGAAGTCCATCGCCTGTAGCAGCAAGTCGCCCACAATGCCTGTCAGGGCGGGCGCTTGTGTCAGCAACAGCGTCAGAGCCTGGACCGTTTCCTGTCGGCGAGTGCCAAAGGCTTGGCCTGGAGCAGCTCGGACTTCGTAACGCCCCACGTTAGGATTAAAGATCTTCCTGACAACCTTGCCCTGAGTGTCCATCTTGACTTGCAGGGCTTGTGCCGCAGTCGGATCCACCTGTAGCTCGAACATCGAGCTGTCTTCCGCCTGGATCATCATGATCCGATTAGTGTCCATGATCTTGGGCACCAGATCCACGATCTGCATTCCCGTAAAGATCAGGGCGCTCTCATAGTTGTCCCTAAAGTGGTAGGTCGCGGTGTCGCCTTGCTCCTGGCGGCCCTGGATGGCCTCTCCAGTCCGCTCGTTCCCAGCCATGCCCATGGTGTTCTGCCATTGGCCCGAAACCATCATCACCTGGCTGAAGGCCGTTTGCATTCCAGTCTCGAAGGCCGCCGATGGCGTCGGAGGGTCAAGGCGACGAGGCAGAGCCTCGGCTGGGATCGGGTTGCCATCATCGTCTATATGATTGAACGGCAGAAAAGCCGCGTTGTTAGAATTAGCGTTGTTCCAATACTGCTGGAGTTCATCAATACTGGCAGCCGAGCCTGTCCAGGGAGTCTTGGTCTGGAGGGCCACCACCTCGACCTGCGCGGAGGCATTATAGTTATACATCCGCTGGCCATCTTTCATAGCCCGTGTATGGCCCTTGCGATCCAGAATACCATCCACAACATGCTCTTCACCGATAACCCGGATCAGGGGAATATATTTGCCCGGCCAAATAGTCTGGTCGATGATCTGATCCCCCGCAATCAGATACCATTCAATCACTTCCTCCCAGATCCTCCGGCGCTTAGTCATCGGATCTGCCTTGACCGTGGCTCGGAGGTTTGCAGGCAAATCTGACTCTTTAATGGTCTTCCGCATTCCATCTGCAGGGTCCATGAAACTCAGCAGCCAGTCTCCTTTGGTGGCCTTCCGAAAATACTCACAGAGCCGGATATGGCTCCTGGTAATCCAGTCATCATCACCCCCGACAACTCCCAGGGGGTTCCGGCCGACAATACCCTCAAACTCAGGATAGGCTCGACGGAACTCACTCCGAGGAACATCATCAAACACCAGCGCAAATCGAGCATCCGAGCCCGTTTGCATCTTAATGTCTGGGTCCATATAAACCGACAGTGCATCAACCACCGGCTCAATTCGGATCTCCTGGTCGAAGGTGGTATTGTCCACGCAGCGAGTGACAATCCGCCACCATCCGATGCCCCCGTAGACCTGGAACTCTCGAGCATGGGCATAAGCCAGCTGGGCTTGCGAGCTATACTGAATATCCGCCAGGAGGTCTCGATACACCTGGGCCGACTCGAAGCTCGCCCCACCTCCGGTAGGCAGGACCGTGACCTCACCCTTGTTCCGCTTGGCATCGTTGATGATTTGCAGATTATGCTGACGAATAATATTCATCGTCAGACAAGGCTTCGAGTCTACATCTCGGCTTCGCCTGACAGCGCTCGGCCACTGGTAGCCGTTGTCGGCATCTCCATAGGAGAACTTGAGGTCCTCGATAAAGAGCTGCCGGCAATGGGCTTCCCACTCCGAACAGCGACGAAACTCACGCTTCGCCTCATCGACTATCGGATCACCAGTCGTCCCGAGTCCTTCCTCCATAATATCAACCAGCTCACCACTCGTGGTGGCCATGTTTGAATGGGGGCTCAAAGTTACGGACATAGGCTAAAGCCTTTCCATTTTAGCCAGCCTGCCAGCCAAGGTTCGGATGTTCATCCAAGAACCTATTGGCCACGCGCTCCAGGGTCCGCCCCAGGCGATTTTTGGGCTTGCGTTCTGTCAGGGATTGAGCCAAGGTCATAAAAGCATCCGCTCCATTCGAGTTATCATCATGGAGTGGCTCCTCGCTTAGTTGGCCGTCTGTCACTTTATATCTATAATGTCGAAGCCTTCCCAGACCATCACTGCAATTCCGTTCATCAAACCAACAGTTGGGGAATATAATCCTGGCAGCGTTGATTGCGTTGACCTTCTTGTTAATTCTGGGAACAACTCTAACTGAACCGTATACTGCTCGGACCATCTGCTCGATTGAGCGCTTCTGTCCGAGCCGTTGGTGCTTTGCGTCATGGGGCAACCAGTGGGTTCCATAGGTGTATTCCCTTGCTTGCAGCATTCGGAGGTAGTATTGGATGTCTTCTTGTGAGTCTTCAAAATACTCCAGGATGCGATACTGCATCCCCACCCGCTGTCCAAACCAAACAGCGGTCAAGTCGCGGCGGCCAAGATCCCAGAACGTATCCACCGGGGTCTCATGGTCCCAAGGGACCTTGCAGATCCGGCTCTCAGCGGTGGCCCGTTGAAGTTCCTTAGCAAAGACCGCCCCTTCCAGAACCTGTCGGGTGAAGCCCTCCCAGACATTCAGATAGGCATCATAATCCCGCTGTTTGAGGTCCTCCATCTCCTTCTTGAGAACCTCGGGAAACCATGGATTGTCTCTCCAGGTCATCTTCGCCACAATCGAGTCGTGAGCGGGATTGAGGACAAAGCGCTGATAAGTATAGTCCGTCTCTAGCTCGGGGTTGAAAGTGACCCAAATCTCGGAGTCCTCTTTCCGAACTGTCGGGATCAAGACCTCCCAACTCGTTCGGCTGACCTTATTGGCCTCTTCAACCCAGCAGTAGTCAATGCCTTCGTAGCTCTTAATCCTCCCAGCGTTGTTTCGGATACCCTCGAAAGCAAAGCTGGTTTGGCCTCCGGCTACAGCTCCTGGCCTGGAGATGATCCGTGCTGCCTGGATCTCGTAGATATGCTCGAGACCAAGCGAGGTGATCTGATCACTCAGCAGCTTGTGCACCGAGTCCGCGATTGAGTTCTGGAACTCACGAGCACACAACACCCGGACTGGTTTGTTGGCCCCAATGATCAGCAGGGCTCGAGCACAGCCCCACGATCGACCAGCCCCTCGGCCCCCATAGAGCACTTTGTGCCTCTTGGGCACAAAGAGACACTCAAGAGGCTTTGGGAACTCAGCCTCGACCATTCTGCCAGGAGCTGCCGGTGGGGGTGTTTGGCCGGCAAACATGTCCCCAGGGCTAAGCTCAACCAGACCTGTATCCATGACGAAAGCCTACAGATGCCAGCCGATACGCATGGTGCCGTTCAGGGCTGTCGTGCCATCGTTCTTCCACACCCAGACTACCGAGCCACCTGCTGCCGGGATGGTCGCGCTGACGAGCGTTAGCTGTGCCGTCAACCTGTCTGGGATCGTTCCACCAGTATTGGTCACGCTGTAAATCCCCACCATCGGCGTATGCTTGGCGGTCGCATAGGCCGCTGTGATACCCGCGTGCGTCAGGGTGAAGGTATAAGTGGCCCCAGCAGCAGTGGCCAGGGTCTCGGTCGTAATGACACCTCCCAGGGTCGTCCCCGTGGCTGCCCCGGCTGTTGAGACCAAGGGGGTGCTCAGGCCCTCCAGCAGCGTGGCTGCGATCTGGAAGGGCGTTGCAGCTACTGACTGAGGGCTCGCCCCACCCTGTCGGTTGGTATCGACGGCCACGAGAGGCCCACAACAGTTCGGCGCACCCGTGCTGAGCTGCCCCGGCTCGAGGTTGGTGTATGCCCCGGCGGCTTTCAGCTCCGGAAGGCCATTCGTCAGCATTCCCGCAGCACCGAGCATCACAGCTAGGGCTGTCAGGCCCACTCCTGCTACCAGCTTGTTTTTCATCTTAGTCTCCTTTTTTCAGCAGACAGTTTTCAACGATCTTCATCAGCATCGCGTTTCGTTGGTCTACATTATGGTTAAGCACATAAAGAGCAGCCAATAGAAACACTACATTAAGCAGCAATAACAACAGAAACGCGGGAGGCATAGTCCTGAAAACTTTATCAATTAGCGAATTAACTACCCCTCTTTCGCTCTCTGTCATCACAAGTTACTCCGTTTTGGTCTCCACTGGCTTAGCCTCAGCGGGCATTGGCATCGCGGCCTTTTCAGCTTGCTGAGCAGCCATAACAGCCGAATTACATTGATACTGCAAATCTCGCATGAGGGCCTTGTAGCCCTCACCCATCAGCATCATCATCAGGTTCCATCTCTGCAGTTCGAGCGTAACTGCAATCGGGTCTTCAGGCGTCATGTTCCCTCACTCAGGTTGAAGATTGTATCAAAAGCCAGCGGCTGTTAAGCGGGTCTCGATCGTCGCCAGCCGAGCTTCCAGAGCCTCCTGGGCTGCGACACCGCCCGCGCCGATGTTAATCACGCCCCCGTTGTTCCAGATCGCGTCGGCGGTCGTCTGGCCCAGGGTGGGCAGGAACCCGAACCGGATCTTGCCGCGAATGTTGCTGAAAGTGGGGTCGCCAGCGCCGCCCTCGAGATAGATCCATCCCCCGGCACCATCACCGCCGGGGATCGCGGCACCGCCCTTGAGTTCAACGCCGCCACCGCCGAACTGCCCTTCTCCGCCACTGATATACACGGCGCTGCCAGAACTGGCCGTGTTTTTACCCGCCGTCAGGGTCAGACTACGCGTGCCCGGCTCCGCTATGTCTGGCGTGATGATAGACGACCCGGACTCCATGATGAGGCGTGTCGCCACGCCCATGGTCAGGTTGCCGGTCAGCTCGCCGCCGGTTGTCGGCAGCCCTGCACCACCTCCAGACGATCCACCCGCGCCGATATTCAGAACCCCAGCATTATTCCAGATCGCCTCTGGATCAACTGTTGCTGCTGTCGGCAGACCTAGCAGAAAGATCTTGCCGTTCTTCGTAGCATCTGCGGTGTTGACTCCTGGACCCAGAACCAGATTACCAGCTGCGAGACCCGCAACTGCGGCTGGTCCGCCACGGATGTCCACCTGACCAGCACCCATGGTTGATGTTGCTGTCGAGGCACCACCAGTGATAGAAACATTTCCAGCAACAGATGCTGCACCATCACTATTATTACCAGCCGCAATGAAAACATCCCCTGACAGCCCCCCAGCTCCACCGAGGATCTCGACATTGCCACTCGAGGCTTTCCCAGAGCCACCGGCTACTATAATATCCCCACCAACACCAGCAACATCAGTCCCTACGGCGCTGCCACCTTGGAGCCGCACGCTGCCACCCGAGTGTCCACCGGAGGCGGCCTGTGTCTGTCCACCAGTGAGGAGAACATCGCCGCCATTTGTAGTCTCGGAAACACCACCGACGAGAAAGATTGGTCCACCTTCAGTTAAGGTTCCTATTCCACCAACGAGTGCAACAGGACCACCAGTGCTGCCTTTGCCGCCTATGATGCCGACTCTCCCACCAGGGTTTGGTGAGCTGTCTGAGTTATCAGAACCCTCGATAAGAATATGACCAGGACTGCCGCTGTTGCCAAAGCCACTTCTTATCTCAACATTCCCTCCGACTTGGCCTTGTCCCCCGTCGATTGTTATCGTGCCTCCAACACTGCCCAATGCTACACCAGAGGCCGTGCCGCCTTTAAGCAGGATACCACCAGCGTTTTTATCTTCTGGTGCGGAGGTATTCCCTCCGAACATTTCAATATTGCCGCCGTGCCCTCCCGTGCTGTGGCCGCCGAGAACGGAGACCGCTCCGGCGATGCCAGTTCCATTACCAGCATATAGCTGAAGACCCCCACCTCCGGCGTTCAGACCCGTGGCATTGCCCGCCTGAAGAGCCAACGGCGAGCCGAAAACACCGTCAGCAGTGGAGGGGCTCACCGCGATCAAAATGGGGCCACCCGTAGTGCCGGAACCGGAACGCATGGTGATACCACCACCCAGCGTCGTGGCGTCACCAGCGGAAAACCGGAGGTCTCCACCGCGTCCGGCTGGATGTGTCTTGCTGTCCGCCGCGGCGATGGTAACTGGAAAACCCTGTCCGTTGGTGGGATGTAAGAACGAAACAATCTTGACGTTATTGCCCAGAACTAAATCGCCGCCCTCCTGAATAAATATTTTGCTGTCAGTCCGGGTATAACCCGTGCCTGGGCTCAGCACGATGTCTCCATTATTGGAGCCGCCGTCTCCGTCACCAGTGGATATAAAAAGGCTGCCTCCGTTCAAAGCAGTCCCGACTGGTGCGTTCGCTGTAGTTATCCCTCCCAGTGTTTGCCCAAGCGCATCAATTCCGAAGTTGATATTTCCGATCATGGTGCCGCCAGCAAGTGGCAGAGCATCAGCCGTGCCACCAGACGAGCCGCCTGCACCGATGTTGAGCACACCGTTATTGTTCCAGATTGCATCTGTGGTGGCAGTGGCAACTGTTGACAAGCCCTCTATGCGAAGTTCGCCTGGAGGTGTAGTCACGCCAGTCGTGCGCACAGCTAAGATAATGTCGCCTCCGACAGCACCTTGACTAGAACCTTGACCCGCAACCAGGTGAACGAGGCCGCCCTTTCCCGTTGTCCCTATTGCCCGACCAGCGGTTAGCAATACATCACCACCGTTCTGTGCGGGAGAGTCGCCGCCGTTCAGTCGAATGTCGCCACCATAACCAATCGCTGTTGCCCCCGAACCACCATTCAGCTCTACACCGCCGCCGTTGCCCTTGATAGTTTCAGCGGCATTCGCGTTCGCACCATTGAGACGCACCGCACCGCCACTGGCTCCCGACCCAGCATGCAGCATGAGGTTCCCACCACCATTGGTCCCTGCGGCGTTGCCAGCATACAGCTCGAAATTGCCGCCATAGCCAGCACTGACATCGGACGCGTCACCTGCCTTGATGAGGATCGGTGCGCCTGACATATCAACGCCCATGGATGGACCCACGAGCATTGTGATAGGGCCACCTTGTGGTCCGGAACCAGATGTAACTGAGAAGCTACCACCTACAAACCCGGTCGCTGCACCACCATATAGGCTGACATCGCCTCCACGCAGACCACTTCCACCGTTAATGGAAATTGGGCCGCCACCACCTAAACCCGTGGTGGCGTTGGATATTCCACCAGATATTGTTACGCCACCACCGGTGAGTACTTCACTGTTCCCGCCCCGCATGGAGACGCTTCCGCCGATACCCGTCCCGACACCACTACCGGCATTGAGGAACAACGTGCCGCCGTAGTTTCCGTTCCCTGCATAAAGACCTAACTGACCACCAGAACCGGTTTCGCCATCGCCGACACCAGCGGCCATAGCGATATGGGCTCCATCTTCGCCTGAACCGACAGCCGCACTAAGCCCCTGAAGCGCCACATTATTCAGGCCACTGGGCAGCGTCGGAAAGATGATCGGGCCGGTCATATTGCCACCAGTCAGTGGCAGGAAGTCGCCCGTAGCGCCGCCTCCACCCGAGCCACCGGGGCCGATGTTCAGGACCCCTGCGTTATTCCAGATTGCATCTGCGTCGGTTTGTGCAACGGCTGGTAAATTGAATAGCCTGATAAGGCCATAATCACCTCCACCAGATTTCCCACCACCGGAGATCGACACCCCTCCACCACCACCAGTCGCGGAGCCAAATCCACCATTGAGCGAAACCTGACCACCAGCCGCTTCGCCGCTAGCGCTGCCACCAAAGATTTGAATAGAACCAGCAAACCGACCAGCCGATGAAGCGTCTCCGCCCACAATCTTGACTATTCCACCGTTCCCGGTCGTTGCATCAGCAGGCTGAATTAGCATCGCAGTGCCGCCGCCCAGAGGAGCTAGTGCGGTCGTGAGGCTCTTTGTTGAAGTCGTGGTGTCTCCATCAAGGACGATTGGCCCAGTCATCTGGCCCCCGGCAAGCGGCAGGACCTTTACCCAATCGGCGTCCTGCTGACCATAGGCAAAACCATCAACTGGAGCGTCCGGAACGCCCTCACCCTCGCCCCCGATGCCCGCCAGAGCCAGATCAAGAAACTCCCGGGTGATGGCGTCTGTGGGATTGACTGGTGGCTCGACGATCGTCACCCGGTCGAAAGTCGGGAACCTTGCGCCGATCTTGAGCTCAGATGGCCAGCCACTGGTGGTCAGGTCTACCGGGGGCGGCCCAATAGGCGTGTCTGGTGGCTGGGAGCCCGGGGGGCTGCCTTCAATCACCTGCTCCTGCTGGAAGCTGGCAATTTGACGGGGGCTCATGGTCATGGGGCGGCTCCTTCCAGGGCGGTCAATCGAGCGTCCAGGGTCTTGATAGCGTTGATGAGGGCCATTGGTAAGGCCGTCATGTCCAGAACACGCATATCTTCCACTGCAACACCATCAATCTCACCGGGGGCTAGAGTGACCATCTCAGGCATCACCAGCTCAACTTCCTGTGCAATCAGCCCGGTGAAGGTCTTGGGGGTGTCACCTGTGGCCCTATGGTTCGGATCGTTGTTGAGGAACTGATAGTTTACAGGATGCAGTGCCAAGATCTGAGTGAGGCCACTTGCGTAGTCTCCCAGAACGGTCTTGATCCGCGCGTCTGAGTAGTCGTTGAATGGCCCACCGCCGGGCTTGTAGGCTGTTCCGAAGACGATGATGTCGCCATAGCCATTGATGACCATTCGACTCTCACCACGAGAAGTGAAATAGAAGTTTGAAGATGGAGGATCAAAAGCCAGATAATCTCCAGAATTGTTCTGGAAGTAGTAATACCGAGCAGTATTGACTGCTGCACCGCTGATACCACCATTAGCAGTCATATTGCCAAAGGTTACACTTGCTCCGACGTCTACGTTCTGGTTGGGAGAATAAGCCCCTGCAGGCTTGAAGTTACCATTCACCCAGGCATAAGTGGCGAAGCTATTATTGGCCCAATCTGCTGTAGCCAGCTGGCCTACGTAAGTCCCATTGACAAAGCCCTGAATGAAAGATCCGTCCCAGCCGAAAGCATGGTAGTTGCCCTGGCCACTCACTGGGTAGTTGATGCCGACGTTACCAGCTGAAGTTACGCCAACAACTGCCAGGTTGCCGTTGACTGTCAAGCTGCCAGTGATGGTGCCGCCCGAAATTGGCAAAAAGCTGCCGACGATGCTCGCGGCATAAGCCTGGGTGGCCAGGGGGCCGATGAGAGTGCCATCAACGTAGGCCACAACAGCTGAGCCGTCCCAGTGGAAAGCATGGCTGTGTCCGCCGCCGATGCCGCTGTAAACAACTCCCGTGCCGCCAATACCGGCAGTTGCATTGGTTGAGAGGGTTCCTGCGACCTGGAGGCTGCCGCCAACGGCCAGATTGCCGGGACCAGCAAGCGTGCCACCAGAAAGAGGCAAATAGCCAGCAAGCGAACCTGCAAGGCTGGTGTTCACCACAGTGTGAACAAACGCTGTCGTGGCGACGCTGTTGTCGTTATCCCCAGCTGATGGGGTGGGGGCCTGGGGATCACCAGTAAAGATCGGGTTGTTGAGGCTTGCGCCACCTGCAGCCACAAGGTCCGCCAGGGTGAATGTCACGGCCCCGGTTCGGCCGTTCCAGCTGCTGACGTGGGTGATGTTGCCGATGCTGGTGGCTAGGGCCTCGGAGACATAAGCTGTGGTTGCTAGCTGGGTGTTGGAGGTCCCGGGCGGGGGAGTTGGCCCCTGGGGGATGCCTTCAAAGATCGGATTGTCTATGGGGGCTCCACCTGCGGCCAGAATGTCCGAGGTGTTCATCGTAACAACGCCCGAGCGGTTGTTCCAGGTCACGACACCAGAGGCACTGGCTCCGACGAGGCCATCGACATAGGCTTTGGTTACGGCGTCCTGGAGGCCCACGGGCGGGCCAAACAGCACCAGCGGGCCGGTCATGGTGTCCCCAGCCTTGGAGACATAGGTTCCGCCGACTAGTGGGGCGAAGTTATTGTCGAGGTATTGTTTCGTAACTGCGTCAAAATCTCCCACCGGGTTGCCATTGAGGATCAGTGTCCCCGTCATGGTCCCACCAGTGGTTAGCAGACCTCCGGCGTTGGCTACGTCGATGGGTAGTAGCGTCACGGGGCCGGTTCGGCCATTAAAACTCGAGACCCCTGTTACTCGGGTCTCCACCAGCTCATCCACATAGCGCTTCGGAACTGCGTCTGTGGGGTTGACTGGGGGATAGTCAACTAGTGTGATGGCGTCAAAAGTGGGTATCCGAGCCGCATAGGACTCGAGCATCGAATACCAGCCGGAGATCTCCGGGATTGCCTCTGGAACTAGTGGGGGTGCGACAGCGGGTAGAGCACCCGTGATGTTAGGCTGGGAGTCGATTGCCATGTGAGCCATACGGGAGTCCCCCTGGTGCTGGTGGCTGGTGCTGTTAAGCAGCCCGGACCATTAGAGCCGAGCCATTGCGATATAGTTTGCCAACCTCCACACCGGCTGCTGCGGCTGCAACGTCGTCCACAGCGTTGGGCGGAAGAGGATCGAGGGTGATGCTGCTGCCAGCAAGGCTGGAGAAGGTCGTCACGCCGGTAGCTCGATTGATGACCATGGCTGATGGACGGACAACCTCACCCGCGTCGTCAAAGCGGTCGATGATGAAGTTCGTGCCAGTGTTGGCCCCCAGTTCAGCCTCGGCGGTGCCGAGTTCCACTTCCCAGCGTTTGAGGCCAAAGCGCCTGGAACCGAGATAACCGGCGGCTACGGCTTTGGAGGTGGCCACGAAGACCACCCCCGGCCACTCGAAACCACGGCTGAGGACCACGATTTTGGGCTCGAAGGCCGGGTTTTGGGCTCCATTCAGGAGCATCGAGGCCCAACCAGCGATGGAATTGATGTCTGGCTGCTTGATGCGCCCTGGCAGATCGACCGAGCTGGTGGGTGGATGGAACTCATCGTCTCGCTGGATTGGGGCTCCAGACTGGTAGAGCGATCGCGCGGCGGCAGATCCGGGCATCTTAGTGGCCTTTCGGACAGTTCATATAGTCCATTGTGCGGCGAAGAGTGCTACCCTGGTCGGGGGCTGGTGAGCGGCGAGGCAACATGCCAGGACCACCGCCGGGGGCTGGCGGGCCGGTAGTGCCGCTCCACTCAACGCTCCGCATGGTGTCTCGAGTGCCGCCTTGGCTGGGGTCTGTTACCGAGGCCTCGGCCGAAGGCCGGTAGTGCAGTTCGTAGGCCCCCTGAGGTGGCGGGATGCCGTTAGCGACGAGCGCCCGAGTGTCGTTCAGCCGCTCGCCGCGAAGAGGCCTGGGCGAGTAGGTCTGCTTGGGAGTAAGGGGTCGCTTCATGGCCTGGGTTCCTAGCTGGGCCATTGGCCCTATTGGCTGGTAGCTGGTGCGTGGCGATCCGGGGGCACCACCTGCCCAGATAGGCCACCACACAGAAGCCATGGCAACAGATCTGGACAGGCGATGGGAGGGCCTTGGTTCTAGCGACCCTTGTAGACATTGCTGGAAACGGGCTGATGGCGGATATGAGTGGTTCCACCGTGGTGCGGCCCCAGGTCGTTCCACTTGATCGGGTGCTGCTTGTGCAGGTCCGCCACAGCTTCGCTGAGGCTGTGAGAGCCAGCGGCGCCGCCAGGAGGGATGTTGTGGCCTGCAGGGGTTACTTTTTCGGTCATAGGAAGGCTCCTTGGTTGGTGAATGGTGGCTCCGAGCGCTTCGCGGAAGGCGCTATTGGCACAAGTCCCCGCCAATGAAGGGTAGTTGGTTGGCCCGTGGCCCGGGCGTTAGCTAGGGCTTCTTCAAGACTGATGGCCGTGGGACCCGCCCAGGGGACAAGGTGCTTGCAGATCTGGATCCCCGTGACGTTACGTTGTAGAGCCCGAGACACGACTGGGATATAGAGGCCAATAAGCTGGGCCATGCCTTCATCGGTCCAAGTGTGTTTGCACTCGAAGATGATAATGTCTGGGCCGTTGATCCAGATGAAGTCTGTTTGGCAGAGGCCGGGTCCGTTGTCATCAATAAACTCCCACCATACGCCACGTTCTGCTGTGGGGAGGGACTTGGCGAAGGCTGACTCGTAACGGGCACCGAGGGCCTTGATGCCCCGTGGTCGAGGCCGAGGGATTGCCGGGGGCCATTTGGCTGGATATCGGTGGGCATATCGGAGCCCTGAGATTTGGCGGGACATGGCTGGGGCTAGTAGCCTGTGGCATACCAGTTGAAGAGACGGAACTGGGCTGCAGTCCACGTAAATTGGCCATTTTCTTCTGGCCCTAGTGCGCCGATTTCGAGATGTCCAGAAATGGCGTCGGCTGAGTTGTTCCAGATCTGATAGCGGATGAGGGCTGGTGGAATGGCAATGGAGCTGTCGATGATGATGTTGAGGACATGATTGGGATAAGGTTGAGCAAAAACAATGTTGAAATCACCCTCAGCGGTAGATGTAGCTTGGCCGGTTTTGACTGTGATGACGGTTCCGCCGCCACCTCCTCCGGTGGGGAGGTTGTCAATCCGGGTGTTGACAGCATTGATTTCGTCTTGGAGATGGGCATCGGCGGCTGTTCGGTCAGTGATCTCCTTGTCGATCCGAGCCCCGAGGGCGTTCTCTGCGTTGGTGGCTCGTGTGACTTCTGCGTTGATGAGGGCTCGTAGAGCGTCATCGGCTGCTATGCGGTCGGCTATTTCCTTGTTGAGGAGGCTGTCATCGCCGCCACTAGCGAGGGTGATGGCGGTCCATTGGAGAGTCCCCGAGGCGTTGCGGACCTCCATTCGGTAGAGGCCCTCTCCCCAGATGCCAACTGTGGCTCCACCGCTGGTGGGCCTACCGGCTTGGTCGAGTGGAGAGGGGTTCTGAACGGCTACGGTTTTGTCTTTATCGGCCCAGATGGTCTTGAAGGAGCCTGGAATGGCTGGATCGTAGTAGGCTACCGAGCCCCCGGTGAGAGGATCGCCGTTAGAGTCGAGGAACTGGAGAAATCCGGGGGGTAGGAGCCCGACGCTCATCTGGTTTCGCCCTCTATGACCAGGGTTGGCGTCTCGGCAGTGACGAATTTGACGTTGACTGTTACGCCAGGGCCACCAGATTGGCCGTTATGACCGGGCATTGAGCCTCCGAGGGCGCTGGCCTGGCCCATGGGGGTTGCGATGCGAGGCTTGACGAGCATTAGCTCGGCCATTTCCATTAGCTCGCGGTTTGACCAGCGAGCTGGGTCGGCCTCAAGGCGGTCTTGGAGTTCATCCAGGGTCGAGAGGCCCAAAATCCGCATCCGGTCGAGCGTATCGGCAAAGACTAGCTCGCGGTTGACGGCGTAAGAGGCCAGAAGTTCTGCAAAAGTCGGGTCGGACTTGAGGATTGAGATCCGAGAGATGGAATAGCCCGTGATTAGCGAGGCCTCGGTGGCTGCTGTCCCGCGTGCTAGCAACTGGGCGAGCTGGTGATGCGAAGCTCGGAGGGATTGGACGGTTGGGGCTGTCGAGCCGAGAGGTGGCGGTGAAACCAGGTCTGGCAGATCGTCGGGGGTAAGGGAGCGGATGATCTGGAATTGGAGGGGAATGGGGCTCTTTGAGCCTCGAGCCCCACGCGCGCTCCCGATGAGTAGCTCAGAGGGGTCCATTATGTGGCTCCCTTCTCGGAGAGTAACTGGCGGAGCCTGTAGCCTTCGAGGGCCCAGATCTTATTCCTGGCGGACTCGCGGGCGATCTTGCGGCCCAACTCGGCGTTGAAGTTGGCGATTGAGGCGCTTGCGGACTCGCCTGTCACGATGAAGCCGTTGCGGAGGGTCAGGGCGCAGACTGTTAGGGACGTGTTGGGGAAAACATGGTAGGCCTCGGCGACGATGGTCTCGTCGATCAGCTGGGGGGTCAAACGTGGGGCTTTGGCCCCACTGGCCGTGATTTCGGCCTCGATAGCAGCTTCGTCTCGCATCTTCATCTCCTGGCAGCGAGGGGATTTACCCTTCGGGAGGAGCCCGAAGGGCTCGCAGCTGGGGCTGGTGGCCCGTGGGGGAACTGTAGGGGGTGGGCAGGGGCCGGGGATAGGGTGGGGAGGGGGCGAAGCCCCCGAACCCCCCGGGGATGGCTTGAGGGCTGGTGTGTATAGCCATGGTCTATTTTCAAAAACTGTCAGTTTGTGTTCCTACCCACCCAGTAAGGGATCCCTTTGGGTCGGTCCCCCCGTCTCCGCCAGCCGGCGGCAGCCGGTCGTTACGATGCCGCAACCAGTACGATCGTAAGCCTTGCTTACTATAGACAACGCTATCATAACAGTGCTTATGATAACGCACGTTACTATCACGTGCGATATGATAGCAGTGCTTATGATATTGCACGGCACTATCCCGTGCTCTATCATAACAGATGTTATGATATCGTGCGATACTATAACGCATGATATCATAACCGAGCTTATTAATCCCCGAGCGGGCGATAGTAACGCACGTTATGATATCAGCTGGGATGATAGCCCATGATACTATAAGCACTGTTATCATCTCAGCTGTTATGATCGCGTGCGATACCATATAGCTGCTTACGATCCGGCCCGCGCGAGTCATGCGCCAGACACGCATCTGGTATTCCGGGTTAGCACTTCTCTTTTCTGTGGTCCGGGATTATATTGTTTATAGAGATTGAGGAAAAGGAAACGAACGAATGGCCTGGAAGTGCTCCTTTGGGTTTTGGAACTGCACGGTTTGCAAGCGAGCGCCCGCGCCGAGTGCGCCGAACAATCGCGCAGCCTATGCCTCGGCTGTCGCAGCCGAGTTTCGCGTGTATCTGACTGTGCCATACGCGCAGAAGGATATGGCCAAGCGGCTCGGCGCGCGCTGGGACGCGGACCGCAAGGCATGGTATGCCGATAATCGCAAGCCGCTCGCGCCGTTCCGCATGTGGGGCGCTGCCGCAGTCGCAGCCGCACCAGTCGCCAAACCCAAGCCTGCCCGGCCGGTCCTAGTCGCCGAGGCTGTCGCCGAGTCCATCGTCACAGCCGGGATTGACCGGCTGATTAACCCGGGGGCTGAATTGACAACTGATGATTTGTTCGCAGCACTTGATGCGACGCGCGAAGCGCCGAAAGTGTCCAAGCCTGCCGCGCCACAAGCGGAGTATGTGTTTGACGTGGCGAGCATGGCAATAGGCACCAGTCGCCGCTAGCCAGCCACCATGGCCCAAACAGCCCCGCAGTATGCGGGGCTTTAGGGGCTAGGACCGGGCGGATCGGCCGCCCGGATTTGGAACGGAAAGGAAACGAAAAAAAGTTTGGCCAGGGTGCATTATTTAGTTGATACTCTCGGCCAAATATGCGAATATCTTTTTACCGGCAAGGGGATGGTCCCCACCGGAAATAACCGGAGACTACCAAATGTCTGAGACCATGGAAAACACCGAGTCGCGTATTTTCACCTTCAACGAGTCGATCGTCATCGACCTGGCGGCGTTGCCGCAGTCGGTCATCGACCTGGCCACCACGCGGGGGCTGCGTCATGTCCTCTCCAACGAGGCTTTGTCCAAGGCCGGAACGGTCGCCAAAAAGTTGATCGCGTCGGGCGAGTTGAGCCAGGACGAATACGAGTCCAAGGTGGAGGAACTGGCTGCCGAGTATCGGATGGACTATGTGGCGAGCTTCTACGATGGTTCATGGGGAACGCGCAGCCGTGCGCCAAGCGGCCCCCGTATGGACGCCTTCGAGTCCACATACGCCAAGCTGGTCGCCAAGACGGTCCGCAAGGTTCTGAATGACAAGGTGGGCAAGGGAGTGACCTACGACAAAGCCACCAAAACCTGGAACTGGGTGGCCGCCTCCGGTCCGCAATCCCGCACCATTGAGTCCGCGATTGAGGGCTACGAAGCCCGGATGAAGCCCGAGGAACGGGCGGCTCTCGAGACGGCGGCGCGGGAGATGGTGGAAGCGGCCAAACGGGCGGCCGCAGCCTCCAAGGCAGCCACAATCGAAGACACCGAGTTGGATCTCTAGCCTACCGGCGGGGGCGAAAGCCCCCGCGCCTTAACCCAGCCATTGTCCGGTCACAAGCCCGGAATGAGAGATGGGGAGTGAGGCAACGTCAACCATGGAGTCCACACCATGTCACAGCGCACCAAGATAAACTCGGCCCTCTTGCAGCACGGCTGCAAGCCCGTTGACCATTATGCCCATGGCTGGGTTGAATGGACCACCGGAGACCTGTTCCCCGAGGGCCAGGGCTTCCCAGACAAATCCATATACGTCGGCCAAGGCAGCGTTCGAGTCGGTCGCACGCGCACCAGCTCCAAGGCTTGGCCCAAGTTGATGGAGTTCCTCTTGAACGAACCCGTTGAGATCCGTCTCTAGCCCAGTCCATAACCGGGAGGGCCTCGAGCCCTCCCCATGGAGTCCACACCATGCGAACCTATAACGTAGTCTTCAGCCGCGCGAACGCGATTGACCGTCAAGACGAGCCATACTTTCAGACAATCCGTCTGACAGCCAAGGACCACAATGATATGGTCCGCCAAGTTCGGGCTCTGACCGAGCCCGAGGGGTATGAATACATCGGAACTTGTGACGATAACCAGTGGTATCATCCCAAAATTGGGAGTGAGGCATGAATACCATCGAGCTGTTCGTGATAATCACCGCTCTAGCCGTTGTTTTAGGCTTCTAACCCTCTCCCACCAGCCATTAAGCCCCGCCATAGTGCGGGGCTTTTTGTGTTTCAGGCCCCCATTTGTTAACCCTGAAGCCATGTTTGCACGGCAAACACCCCGACATCCAGCTGGTGTTGCTCCACAAGCTAGCAACATTGTAGTTGAGTGTTGGAGAAGGTCCACCCCCCTCCATGTCTCCAGGGGTATCCCACTTGGCCACTGTGTTTTTAATACTCCCTTATAGTAAATTTTTTTTTTTTAAGAAGTCAGACTGAAAAGCATACCCCTGGAGCCACCCGGCGGGACACATACCCGCACCAACAATCAATTACAACATTGCCATCATGTTGCCCCTTATCATCCAGTTGTTGCCCCACACCCCCTCCCACCCACTCCACCCCACCCACCAGGAGTCCACCCAACCATGCCAATCACCCAGCAACGTCTCCTCGTCACCATAACAGCCGGGGAGCACTTCCAAGACACCATCCAAACCCTCCGGGCCTCATTCAACCTCAAATGCCGCCTCATCGCCTCCGGCCAGCTCACCATGGCCCAGGCTTTCAACCAACTCACCGACGAGTTCAACACAACCGTCCCAGCCGACTCGGTGGCCACCGGCATCCTAATGGCTGAGCGAGTCCGCTTCAACATAACCCACAAGCGAAACGCCATCGAAAAGCGCCGAATTTATAACAAACGCCACCCTTCCAGCCACGAGCCCCAGCAGCCACCAGAGCCCTCCCAGCCACCAACCGATCAAATACTAGCCCATCGTCTTCCAGCCCTTCCAGCCAATTCACCCACCAACCGAGCTGCCTCTCTCGCAGCCCGCATCGACGCAGACGATGAGGCTTTCCAGGGCCTTGCCGACCTTGCGGACTACCACCAGCCAATTACCACCCACCCTACCAGCCACCCTACCAGCCAGCAGCCCCCACACCCACACCAGCCCCTACCAACAGCCGCCGAACTAGACCCAGCCACCGACCCAACCCAACATGATCCGGCCTACTTGGCCTGGAAAGCCTCACGCAAGGAGCCCATCTAATGTCCACCCACCCCAGCCACCCCAGCCACCAGCCAACAGTCCCGGCCCTTCTCCAAGCGGTCATCGACACCCTTTCCACTCTCCGGATGCAGATGTCCACCCTCCAAACCGCCATCCTCCAGCCACCAGCCCCCGCAGTCCCACCATCCCCAGACAACACCATCCTAATCCCCGGCCCCCGACCGGGCGATCCCACTCTAATCACCGACACCAGCCAAAACACCTGGACCCTGGCCCCACACGGCCCCCAGTCCACCCCGACTCTATTCATCAACGGATATCCAGACCCCATCGCCTCGCCAGTCACCCAGGCCATCTGGCTCTCCCGCCAGCTATTCTTCCAAAAGGTCACTGGCCAATGGTTCTTCTGGACCACCAGCCACTGGACACCAGTCATCGACCCACGGCCAGATGCCGCTCGTGACTGGGGCCTACCCGCTCTCCGAGCCACCGAGTGGGATGCTTCGCAACTCCCCGAGCGGCTTCGCCCCCAACTCAACCATGACCTCCTAGCCGACATCTTCACCGACAACAGCCACCGGGCCGATACTTTCGAGACCGGGCCGATCCCCATCACCACCCGGCCCTGGGGGCCACGGCCCGCCCTTTACCAGCGTTCCGACAACACTTTCATCCTCCCCATCTGGGGACCCACTTCGCCCGTCACCTACCAGTTCCCTGGGCTTCGCCCGACCTTCATTCGCCTCTGGGACGGGCTTCGCCCCCTAACCGCCAGCCCAAGCCCATCCACCTCCCAGCCACTTCGCGTGGCCACTGGCACCGACACCATAGCGGTGCCATTCACCCGCCAGTCATTCTTTATCATCGAACTCTCCCTGGGCTGAGCCGCAAGCGGCCCCAGTAAGATCACAAGCCACGAGTGGCTGGGCAAGCCATGCTCCCGGTGCATATCGGCCATGCAATAAAAACCGTTGATAAATCCGCGTCAACGGTCTAAACTCCAAGCTGGCCCCCACTCCGGCCACCAGTCCACCAGAAGGAAACTCCCCCCACTATGGCCAGAATTACTTTAACACCCTGCAAACAGCACACACTTCCATCAGGAGAGGAAATCTGCCTCTACACAACAGACTACCCGATTTACAAACCCTACATCGTGATGTGTGTTGCTCCAGACGGCGCTTCAATTCGCTGGAGCAAAGACTTCGACACCCTTACCGAGGCCACAACCGAATACTCCCGTTGGGCGGGCTAGAGCCGCAAGCACCACCAGCACCACCAGCCAATCCTAGGAGCATCCCACCATGTCCACACCAGAACTCAACGCCCTTCCCAAATCCCTCTCTACCAGCCCACTCCGTGATCTCGCTCTAGTCAACTATCTCAACAACACTCTCACCGATTATGAGTTCGAGATGTTGCTTCGCAAGCGGATCACCAGTCTCTTCGCCGCCGCACACAAAAGCGCCCCCAATCTCTCCACCAGCCACAACGGCTGCCACTTCATCATGTCCTGGGGCGATGAGGGCACGTGGCAGGTCGAACTCGGCGAGACCTACTCCAAGAACGGCGAGATGAAAGGCCAGGTTCTTTCCCAATGCGTCCGCGACGCCCTTGCAGTCTACCAGATGAAGCACGCCAACAAGCTTTCTCTGTTGCTCCCGGCCCCGGCTTCGCCAGACCTCGAGGTTTCACCAGACCCCGACATCTTTGCCGACTCTGACAAAATCCCCTTCTGAGGCGTTGTTTTCGTGGAATGGGGGCGAGCCCCCCCCATTCTATGAGCACACCGCTCTACCAGCCACCAACCAAGGAGTCCACCCACATGATCCCCCGCCACCGACTATTCATCGAAATCCCCCGCGAATGTCGCCAGATGATCTACGGTGCCAACCAGATCTCCAAGTGCATCGACAACCTCGCAGATTATCCCGACAACGCCATCCTCAACACCATCCGCTGCGAACTCACAGTCAAATGGGCGGTGCTTGTAGCCACCATCTCAGTGGCCACCAAAATCCCCCAATCCACACTTGACGGCTACATCATCGAGCCGATGTGGCCCCTCCCGCCAAGAGCGGCCACTCCACCAGCCACTAGCTTGGGCGAAGCCCCATGAGGCCGGGACTGAAGCCTGGTGTGGCAACTCTCAGCAAGCTGCGGAGACGCTATTACGCCATCTGGTTTCGTGAGTGGCCCCACGACAATCAAGAACTTGCCAACCTCTGGCTCGAGTCCCGCACCGACCACCAGTCATGGGGCCAAACTCCAACCGCTGAGGTCTGGGAAACCGCCCTCATGCTGATGCGGGAATGTCACGAGTTCGACAACCGGCCCGAGGACCCTCAGACATGACCCTCGCACATCCCACTATCACCCCATCCGAACTGGCCAAACTCTGCCTCGAGTCCGGGGGCACGGCCGCCCCCGCCAGTGTCATCGACCTCTTCGCAGGTTCCAAACAGGCTCCATACCGCCTGATCTGGCTTCGCGGGGCCGACGGCAACCAGCGCCTTTACCGGCTCATCCCCGATCCGGAGGCCAAGCCAT
>Ga0207686_10000139_pt1 | contig 57086 bp, 53 predicted proteins | sample KBSM24metaG_FD_184396 | JGI IMG/M metagenome (GOLD analysis project Ga0207686, IMG submission 184396) | Miscanthus rhizosphere microbial communities from Kellogg Biological Station, Michigan, USA - KBS M2-4 metaG (SPAdes) (version 2) | ecosystem: Host-associated > Plants > Roots > Rhizosphere >...
CTGTTCTTAACGTCGAAACTAACGAGATTGTGACCGGCGCTTTTCTCGGACTGTATGTATGAGGTTACATCCCACTCGTACCAACGAGCTACATTGTCGGTAATCGTTGTGGTCGCAAGAGCGGTCGCGCCCGCAGCAGGCTTATTATTCCAGGTGATGCTGCCGCTCCCGCTTTCAACCCAAGTGGTGTTCGCCACTGAATAGACGGCGGCGGGAACATTACTTCCGGTCGTATCGCTCAAACGACCGTAAAGTCGCAGCGTCGCCTTCGCGACTCCGGTGACAGTAGTCAAGTCGTATCTTAGATATGATTCCCGGTTCGAGCCTGCGGTCTGAGAAGCTTGCGTCTGCAGCTCTGTAGCTGTGCCGAAGTTGGTACTCGCGGAGCTGCCGTCTCTTACGTAAGCGTCCGCGGCCGGAGGCAGCCCAGTTTGACTGACCACGTTAATGTTGATCGCGCTTGAAGTAATCACTCCTGAAGCGTTGTCGGTTGCTTTGGCCGTCAGAGCGTAGGCGCCGGAGGCTACGTTGTTCCATGAGAAATTGTAAGTGGACCCGGAAGTCGGAGTCGTCACCGTACCCACCAGCGTTGCCCCGGCAAAGAATTCAACTTTGCTAATCGTGCCGTCACTATCACTGGCGTCAGCGCTGAGACTGATGTTCGACCCCGCGGCGAATATCGTACCGTTGAGCGGAGTCTTAAGAGTCACCGTGGGCGGATTGTTGGATGGATTTACCGTGATGTTGACAGCGCTTGACGTTCCAATCGCGCCTAAATTGTCAGTGGCAACCGCGCTGAGCGAGTAGTTTCCAACAGCCACACTTCCCCAGGAGATCTGGTACGGGCTTGTGGTGGCGGTGCCCAACAGAGACGTCCCTGCATAAAAATCCACCTTAGCAATAGTCCCGTCCGGATCGCTGGCGCTGGCAGTCAGAGTTACGCTGGCGGGAGCAGTGTAGGTAGCGCCATTCGTCGGGCTCGACAAACTCACCGCCGGCGGCAGATTTGAATTATTGCCGGTGGTAATGATCAACTGCGGCTTGTTCGCGGCGGCCTCGCGTGAGTTGATTGAAATAAAAGGAGTTGATGTTGACGGATCGTGAAGGGCCAAACTTATCAGATCTCGTCCCGCGGATTTTTCACTTGTAACGTAGCTCGTGACATCAAGGTCATAAGTCGCATAGCTCGTGCTTGTGACAGTTGCCGTTGCACCGGTAATGGCGCTGGCGTTGCGCGCCGGTTTATTGTTCCAGGTAATGCTGCCCGTTCCAAATTCAATCCAACTTGTATTCGTGACCCCGTACGCTGAGGTACTTACACTTCCAGATGCTGACAGCGCCGCGTAGATACGCAGCTTCGCGACCGTGATGTTCTTACCGACACCGCTTAGATCGAACATGAAATATGAATCCATGTTCTTGCCGGAATTGGCGTGATTGTCCGTCTGCGCTTTCAGCGGCGTCACTGCGCCAAAATTAGTACTCGCGCCGCTTCCGTCTTGCACGTATGCGTCGGCAATCGGATAAAGACTATTGAGGTAAGCCGTCGCGGCGGTGAAGTTCGTCGTTTGGTTGGCGCTCAATGGGCTGTAACTTTGGCCCGTAGGCGTGAACGTGTACGTTAAAAGTGGATCAGCCTTGCTTGGAGTGGCCGTGTAGTTTCCACCGGCAGGCAAGGCAGCCACAGAATAATATCCACCTGAGTCGGTAGCAGCAGTGGCGGTTTGGAAGCCCGTAATACTTATGGTCACCGCTTCGACCCCACTGCCCCCACTGTCGGTCACGCGGCCCGAAATGCCATAGGTAACAATTGAGAAGTTTGCTACTTGATCGCCGCTTAGATTGTTGAAGATCTGATTTGCCGGAGCAAATGTATACGGAGATTTGGATGGCGTGACAGTGAAGTTTCCGCCGGGAGCCAAACTCGCGAATGAATAATTACCGTTGGCGTCAGTCTGAGTTGAAAATGACTCGGTTCCGGTGACCGCCACCGATGCGGAGGCGATTCCCGCGCCCAGGTTATCGGTCAATCGACCGCTGATGCTGTATCTGATGAGACCTGAAATCTTGGTGACAAAGGCGTCGGTGGATCCGCCGTAGGTTGGCTGCAAGGCACTGGCCGTCGGAAAATTTGTGGATGAAGTGTAACCCGTGACATAAGCATTGCCGCCTGAGTCGACAGCGATTCCATAGCCGTAATCATCGCTATTGCCGCCAAGATAAGAGGAGAACACCAGCCCCGACCCATTTGCCGGAAGTTTGGTAACGAACGCATCGTAGAAAGCGCCACTATCACCCTGCGTGGCCTGCGTTGGAATCATCGTCGGGAAATTGGTCGATTTGGTGACTCCGGTCAGGTACGCATTACCGGAACCGTCTACGGCAATGTGATTGCCACGATCGTCTCCGCTGCCACCTAAGTAAGTAGAATAAATGAGCGTCGAGCCGGTCGAATTCAGCTTAACGACCACCGCATCGATGAATCCACCAAATGCCGGTTGCAATGCATTACTGGTGGGAAAGCCTGAAGCATTGCTCAGACCCGCAATGTAGGCATTGCCTGACGAGTCCACGGCGACGCTATAGGCGCGGTCGTCTCCGGTCCCGCCGAGATATGTGGAATACTGAAGTGTGGCCCCCGTCGGATCGAACTTGGAGATGAACATGTCGAACTGACCGTGAAGACTTGGCTGCAAGGCATTGCTGGTCGGAAAGTTGGATGAGTTTGTGTAGCCCACCACAAAAGCATCGCCGGACGAGTCAACCGCAATCCCCGTATCGCCATATTCCTCGCCGCTGCCCCCGAGAAAGGTCGAATAGTTAAGACTAGTTCCGGTCGGATCGATCTTACTGACAAAGACATCGCGGCTGCCGGAGAGGTTGGCTTGGAACGGACTAGCCGTCGGAAAGTTCGCCGAAAGCGTTGAACCCATCACGTAAGCAGCGCCGGAAGTATCGACCGCAATTCCGTTGGCAAAGTCACTTCCTGAGCCGCCTAAATAAGTGGAGTATTGCAGAGCATCGCCGGCCGCACTCAACTTTGTGGCAAAGGCATCAGTCGAGCCGCCGCCGAAGGGTTGCAGAGAATTCACGCTGGGGTAATCGAATGAAAAAGTGTAGCCGGTTATGTAGGCATTGCCGGACGAATCTACCGCAATGCCGCCCCCGATATCGGTTCTTCCGCCGCCAATATATGTTGAGTAGACCAGGGCGGTGCCGGATGCATTCAGCTTGCTCACAAAGATTTCCGTTGAGGAATTGTTCCGTGTGGATTGATATGCATTCGCCAGGGGAAAGTCAGACGAGCTGGTGTTTCCGGTGATGTAGGCGTTGCCGGAATTGTCAACGGCGATTGAGTACGCCTGATCCGCACCGCTGCCGCCAAGATAACTCGAATAGCTCAAAACCGGATCAATGACTAGCGGATAACGCTGATCATATTCACCCAGGGCAAGTCCTGCCTGTTGCTTGTTCCCTAATGTGTAGCGGCACGCGATCTCATATCGATGGCTCTGAATATATTGATAGGCGATCGGCTTCGACTGTCTGATTTCTCCCTGGTTCAGCTTGAGCAGCAACTCGCCCTTTTCATTAACGCGAAGTCGCTTTGCTCCGTCAAAGGTAAGTCGGATTAGTCCGGGATTGCCGCCGGGTTCAACGACGAAGTCCTGCTCCAATTGCCGCTGATTTCCGTAATAGACCAAGTCAATTCCAGGATAGACGGCCTCATACTTTACCTTGGTAAAGTTACTGACATTCGTACGCCATTTCGCTGGAACATTGCCTATGAAGTAGTTGGTCTTACTGGCCAGCTCGTCCACACCACTGATCTTTGGTTGCGGGTTTGCCCCGGCGAGTCCCAATCTGAGGACCTCAGTTCGCACCTCAGATTCCTGCGGCGGCCTCAGGTCATCTTTATCGTTTCGATCTCTGTTCCTTTGGTAGAACGCCACCACCGCGGATGATTCGGTGAGAAAGACGTTGAAGTTATTTCCTCGCGATATGAATCGTGCCCGCTCGTCGGTCTGTCCTTGATTTGACTCGAAGCGAAGCGGCAGCCGTCCGTAAGTCTCACTTGCCTGCGAGTGGGTCGCCTCTTTTTTCTCGGCTGAAGGATCTGACGCCGAGTTGTCGGCGATTGGGGACTGTTTCGTTTGACGCTCAACGATCGTAGCGCCTGGCGTAGACTGAATATTCCAGGAATAGGCCGTGACCAGGCTGACATTCAGCCAAAGACTGAACATCATTGTCACACTTACTAACGGTCGAATCATGTTTCGTTAACCTGCGCGGCGTACGAGCTTCGAATAAACGAGTACTGCAACGGTCTGATATGAGTCGGGGCTTTTCTGAAAAAGGTCTCGAGGTGGATCCTTGAGGCCAAGAGAACCTGACTACTCAACCTACTGAATAGGTGAAATCGGTGGGCAGGCACAACCCTTAACTGTATAGTCTGCGGGCGGTATGACACCGCCACATTGTAATGAGCCGCCGGCGCACTGAGACGATGATTCTTGAATGACCGTGTGGCCGCCAGTTTGCCCTTTAATGTAGTAAGTAACCTGTCCGGAACCAGTGCCATCAAGGGCCATGGGGATCACGATGCTCGCCGTGTAAGGGCCGCTGCGATTAGCACTAAAGCTCAGAATCCCGGCGCTACTTTGTGAAATTGTCCAATTGATGGTGGTGTTAGCTAATCCAGTGGTCCCGGCGACGCTTCCTTGAATCGCGAAACTCTCAGGAGCTGTTCTTCCGGCTATGAGGACCGTTGTGTCTCCACAGCCTTGAGGGTTTTGGATGTTCGCTGACGCTGCCGACACAAAGACGATAACGCCAATACCGATCGACAAGAATGCCTTCGCCGCCGAATTCAATCCGTGCTTGGACCGTGTACTTTTGCTCATCGGTCAATAGACCGTCACGTGGATCCTAAATCGGCGATCATCGCAACTACGACACGCTTACGCAGCTGAATAGGCGTTGCAAGTCAGAGTTTGATAGTTGGCGACCATCGATTCGGTAAATGATATGTAATAGCTTCGTTGGCTTCAGGGGTCGGAACGCCAACCATGGTCGAGGTCTTGGCACGATACGCCTTGCAAAGATCGATGTCAAGAAATTTTCCTTTTTTGAGACCGACTAAATATGTAAGCCCGTGACCGGAACTTTGATTATGGTTTCAGCTTCCATCGCACCTGCTTGCAGGGATTGTTTGAGTGTGACGCCTTCGAGAAACTCCATCAACTGGCAGTTTGTGATCTTTCTTTGGAGGCGTGGTCTTGGAGCCTGAAGTCGAATCCTGCAGAAGATTGGCAAGCGAAAGTCTAGAGTGAATCGCTCGCGTTAGCAGAACCATTCGACGCGATTGTTACTCCGCTATTTGTCACCAAGTCGATAAGCAAATCGATGGAATTACCCTGATGTTCGCAGTACTCCACCACGCTAAAGCCGACGACCTGGAATTCTTTGGCTAATGCCCGAAGCATTGCCTGCATTTCTTCAACGGTAGGGCCACCGGGTGTTCTCATCAGCGCGTCAGGGAAGCTCGCTGGATTCAAGACGTCCAAATCCAGGTGGATATGAATATTCCTAAATCCCTTTCCCTGGATCTTCTTCACTAGTTCTTGCGGCTCTTTGAACCTCTCGAAAGGTGTGATCGAAACGGCATTGCTTGAGATGTATTCGAGCTCAGGCGGATCAAGGTCTCGAGTACCAGCAAGAAAAATTTGCGCGGGAAGAAGAAAGCGGGCAAGTGCCGTGGTGTATTCGTGCGGGCCTTCGCCTAGAAGAGTTCGCAGCGCCATTCCATGAAAGTGTCCACTTGGCGAGGACTCAGGCGTATTAAGATCCGCGTGAGCGTCAAACCGGATGACTGCCAGATCGCCGGCGTATTTTTCATTCAAATAGCCGACTGGAGCGACTTCAACTCCACAAGTGCCACCGACCATGAAAATTTTTTCCGGGGCCGCTTTACGTAGGTCGTCCAGGGTCGAACGAAATCTCGGAGCAATCGAGCGCAGGCCGAGTACTCCGTCAACTTTCTCGAGTTGCTCCGTTGCCGGCACATCGACGCAAGTAAATTCGTTGAATTTAGCTAACGCTTCGGCTAGTTTGAGTGCGGCGTGATACACGCTTGCCGTTTTGCCGTAGCTCTGCCATTCCGGATATAACAAAGAAAGTTTTGAATTCATCGAGCTCGCATATTGGTGGGCACGATTTTCACCTCGTTATCGCTCGTCTGACTAATGGAAATCAGAATCGTGTGAGAGGTATGGCTCACGCAGAAAAAGAAAGAGAGGCAGCGCACATGAGAGGCCGACTGTAAAAAGGGCCAAAGTGCAAATCCACGCGTTTTTAATTGAAAGGCGACCTGCTTCACGGCCTGAATACATCATGAAGACAATGCATGAAAGCAACAGGTCAGCGGCGAAGAAGGTCGAGACTGGCGTGCCGAAAAGTTGTTTAAAGAATAATCGGCCGTCAACGCCGTACTTCAGTAAGAACGTGATCAGAAAATAGTAAGGAATAACCAGTCCAAGCACGGCGAGCCCGAGATAGACTTGTCTGCGCATTGGGTTCCTCCATTGTGGTACATCGGCCGCTGGCCAATGACTCAAGGTAAAAGAAACCAAAGTATATGCATGAGTTGGAACGATACAAGAGCCAATTGACGTTCTTGCAGCTGGACCACTGCCGCGTGGGCGTAAGCGATTAACGATAAGCATTGAAGAGTGTAGGGCGGCTGTCAGATAGCCGAGGCCAACCGTAACTTAGATTCGCATGGACCATGCCTGTCTCGCGCGAATCGCACCAAGCATGCCGACCATAATTGGCCCTTGAGCAGAGCCAATCATTTGATCATTATTTGGAGCGTTGGATACCAGAAGGTCGAGGAGAGCATGACGACCAAGTCGCACTTGCCACGATTAGATTGGGTAACTATCAACCGAGGCGGATACCGGCACCGCTTGCCATTCTTCCTTCGCAAAGGAACGACCGGCCCACCACTCTTCTTCATCCACGGATTGGGAGGAGCGAAAGAAAACTTTTATGCCGCGTTTCAGTCGCCGCAGCTGGCGCATTGCGATTTGCTGGCATTCGATCTTCCGGGCACCGGCCTGGCCGAGTTTGACGCGGAGAGCTGCAGTGACGTGAGCGCCCTGGCCGAGATTTCTCATCTGGTTTGGAACACGCTCCTGCCGCAGCCGGCATTCATTGTGGCTGCCAGCATGGGAGGGTTAATCGCTCTCTTACTTATTCGCCGGTATGGCTCAGCAAACATTCAGGGTCTGATCAATATTGAAGGAAACCTCGCACCCGAAGACTGCATGTTCTCGCGTCGGATCGTGCACCATTCGTTCGATGAGCTTTCCGCAAGAATCGATTAGGAGCAACATCGAATGACGCTGAGGAGTTCCGCCTCCGGTTTGTGCGCTGACTTCAAAAGATAGGTTGAACGTGATGCGAAAACTAACATCGATCGTACTGTTGTTTTTAATCTTCGTTGGATACGGCCAGGCGCAACAGACTGTGCCAGTTGAGTGGTCCGCGAAATGGCGTTTACTGCTTGGCTCGTGGCGTGCCGCAGGCAAAGGCAGTCCGGGAGAAGGCGCCGGGGAATTCTCTTTCCAGTTCGATCTGCAAAAGCGGGTGATTGTTCGCAAGAGTCGTACTGACTACCCGGCCTCAAAAGATCGACCAGCCTTCACGCATGACGATTTGATGATTATCTATGCCTCTGGCTCCGAGAGTCGGGCTGACTACTATGACAACGAAGGCCATGTCATCCGCTACACGATTGAATTTTCAAACGACGCCCAGACCTGCACGTTCACGAGCGATATCGCATCCGGGCAGCCACGCTTCCGGCTGACGTACACTCGCGTTAAAGACGGCGAGTTGGCCATCAAGTTCGAAATCGCTCCGCCCAATGATCCTGAGACGTTCAAAATGTACGTTCAGGGAGTCGCCCACAAGAAGTGAATAAGCGTTTCAGTTCGAGTCCCCTCCCGCGGCACCAATCTTTTACCGTATCAATAAATTTCCGTTTTGCTACGACAAAGATAATGCGCCTCGTGCCCTGACCGCGCGTTGTCCTGCTGTTAAAGACACTTCCGTAGGCGCCCATCGTTGCCGTGTTTGAGAGTGTAGCTGCCGATTTCTTCCTTTGTGTCCGAGGCGGTAATTGTGAGGGTCATTTCATTGTCTTTGACGGCGCCGGCGTAAAGGACCGGGCGACTGTTATCGGTTTCATCACGCTGCACCGGGCCCCCGTGCTCCGCAGAAAAAGTTCCCGTCACCTCAAAGCGTCCCTGAGAGTCGAGCACAATGGTCCGGGCCACCTTGCCGTTCGCGCAGTCGAACTCAAACTGAGCTCCCGCTTCGCCGATCTCCGCGCGAATGTGTTCACCACCCCATACGCCAGCCTTTAGTTTGTCCGGCGCCGGCAACGCTGCGACGTTAGTATTAGCATTCACCACTTTTGCGCTTTCTGAGCGACAGGCGCCGCCCTGCGCAACCATAATTCCAAGCACACAAGCCAACGGGATGACGATATTGTTCATGGCGTAATTATACAACCAAGTTTTTCATTGACGCATATACAACACTCAGCTATAGTCCCCGCGCCAGATACTTTAGAACGTGTTGCGATTGTTCTTGCCCTAATCTCACCCCGGCAAGAAAGCATCGCTTCCCGTCGTGTTAATCGCCCGATTCAACCCCGATTTTGAGTCGCCAATTCAGTCCTGAAGTTAGCTAACTGATCACACAAGGAAGGTCCCTGATGAAAGCTCCGCGTCCTGCTCGCTCAAAGTCTGCCTGCACCTACTATTGGAACTCGTTCACCACCAGGCCAGGTTCACGGTTCATACTGATCTTACTCGGACTAGCCGCTGCGGTTTCATTCGCGATTAGCGCTTTGACCTTTGCGCAGAATCCGGGAAAGGTTCTGCAGGCTGAGTCCAGGCCGCAACCGGCTGCCGTCGAGCCGCAAAAGCGTTCAGCGCCGTCACAGAAAGGGCCAACCGCGAAACGCTCACGGAGGTCTGATCAGGATCAAGAACTGCAGGCGCGTTCTCAAGCACGCCGAAGTCAGGATGACGAGCGCGAGAGGGGACGCCGTGACGGTAAACCGAGAGAATGGCGCATGCGTCGCGCCCGTCCGTTCGACGGTGACCTGCGTCAACTTCCTCAGGAACGACCAGTCAAAGCCGAACGGCCAGAACGCGAAGAACCAGAGTTGAATCCGGAAATTTTCGTTCCACCCGGCGGGGCATCGGAAACGGCGCCCAGGGAACAACAGTCTTCGACAGCGGCGCCTAACCTCCAGGCTAATGCGCCGGCGCCGCCACCAAGCGCCAACTTCGAAGGACTCGACTTCAACACCTGGGGAAACGGTCACCCACCCGATACTGTCGGCGATGTCGGTCCTAATTATTACATCCAGGCGATCAATACTTCGCTTGGTGTTTATGACAAGTCGACGGGAACTCGCGTTGCAGCGTTCACCTTCAACACCTTCATGAGCCAGGGCAGCTTTGGCAACCTATGTGACACGAATAATTTTGGCGACCCGGTTGTGCTCTATGACACTTTTGAAGATCGTTGGGTGGTCACCGATTTTGCTTTCAAGCTCAGCAGTGGAAACGTCGTATCTCCGCCGGGAGCCTTTCAGTGTTTCGCCGTCTCGAAGACGGGCGATCCGGTTGCCGGAGGGTGGAATTTCTATTCGGTTCAGGTCACGGACTTTCTGAATGACTATCCGAAGTTCGGCATTTGGCCGGATGGCATTTACATGTCTGCAAACCTGTTTGGGTTTCCCGCCGGCTCATCGTTTGCCGGCCCGCGGGTCTGGGCTTTGAACAAGTCCCAGATGTACGCCGGTGCGTCTTCGATTCAGGTCGTGTCATTTGATGGTCCCGCGAATGATTTCACGATCCTGCCCAGCAACGCTCGTTTACAGACAGGCACGCCGCCTACTGGAACACCGAATTACTTTATGTCGACGTCGCGCTTTCTGAATGCAGTGACGGTCTACAAGTTCCACGTTGATTGGGACCATATCGGGTTGTCGACGTTCACCGGGCCCGATATTCCGATTGCGCCTACGGGTTGGCCGAACAGCACGGCCCCGGCAGCGCCTTCGCTGGGAGGGAACAATCTGGATTCCCTGGCGACGCGCGCGATGATGCAAAACCAATACACGAATATCGGCGGCGCCGAATCGCTCTGGGTGGCGCACACGGTGCGTCGCGCGAGCACCCCTACTGACCTCACCGGTTTCTCAGCGCCACGTTATTATCAGGTGCCGGTCACGAGCGGGACGGTAGGCCCAGCTATAACGCAAGCGGCCACCTACGATCCGGACGGCGGGAACGTCATGTACCGATTCATGCCCAGTGTCGCCGTCGACCGCGCCGGCAACATGGCTCTCGGTTACAGCACCTCGAACTCAACCACCAAGCCGGCCATCAAATACGCCGGCAGGTTGGCGACGGATCCGCTTAATACGATTACCCAAACCGAACAGGTCTTGATTCAAGGCGCCGGCACCCAGGTCGGGAACTGCGGTGGCAACCCCTGCACACGTTGGGGCGACTACAGTGCGATGTCACTCGACCCGGACGGTTGCACCTTCTGGTACACAAACATGTATTACCCGGTGGATGGTCTCGACCATCACACACGGATTGGATCATTCACTCTGCCGCAATGCACGACGGTGGGCAGCGGCTCTATTCAAGGAACAGTCACCAGCAGTGTCGGCGGCGGACCGATCGGTGGCGCGACGGTAAATCTCGGTAACAGGACTGCCACGACCGATCCCGGCGGCTTCTATTCATTCACGGGATTGCCGGCCGGAACCTATCCGAACATGAGCGCGACTTTCCCGGGCTACACCTCTGCATCCGCCACCAACGTAGTGGTCAATCAGGCGGCAATTACCACGCGGAATTTTGTGCTGAGTCCGGGCGCTAACAGCGCTTGTCTTACTGACACCACACAGACTGATTTCCAGAGAGGTGTGGCGGCCAGCGTTGATCTGACAGGAAGTCCCGGCGACGTTGTCCTGGCCAATCCTTCCGTGCTCGATCAACAGAATACTTCAGTCACGAACAGTGGCTTTGGCTTTAACGCTACCAATTGGGTTGGTCAGACGTTTCAACCGGCGACTACCGGACAGCTGACTCGTGCCGATCTTGATTTGTTCTGTTCGGGCTGCACGGGCACGGCGCCGAACATCACCGTTTCGATCCGCGCCACGGCGAGCGATTTGCCAACCGGTGGGGATCTGGCGACGGCGACTATTACCGGCTTCAATAGCGGGTCGGCGATTTTCTACAGCGCGAACTTTGCATCACCCCCAACTCTCACCGCCGGCACCAGATATGCTCTAGTCTTTCGTCCGGTGGCGAACCCGTCGGCGGGAATTTACGCTTACGTCGTGAGTTCAGCTAATGCTTACGCGAACGGGCGTTGGGTGACTTCCGGCACCTCGGGAGCGACATGGGCGCCGGGTACTGCGCCTTCGAGGGACATAGGCTTCCGAACTTTCATGCGGACCGGCTTTGTGCCGTCAGGCAATCTGGTATCAGGAACCTTCGACGCTAATCCACATGCAGGCGGCGCGGTTACCTGGACCACCTTGTCCTGGGCTGGAAGTACTCCTGCCGGCACGACCTTGAGGTTCCAGATCGCGGCCAGCAACAGCCGGTTTGGGCCCTTCAATTTTGTCGGGCCCGATACCACCGCGGCAACATTCTTCACCACCAGCGGCGCGTCGCTGTCGCAGTTCAATGGCCTTCGATATTTGAAATACAAAGCCTATCTCGCTACGACCAACAGCAGCGTTACGCCGACTCTGAATGACGTAACGGTTTGCTTCACCAACACCGTGCCGACAACTTTGACCGTCAATTCAGCTACCGGTACTTACGGAGGAACGGTCAATCTTTCTGCGACCTTAACCGACGGTGTATCACCATTGAGCGGTGCGACCCTGAACTTCACGCTCAACGGGAACGGCGCCGGCAGCGGCGGCACAGACGGTTCGGGCGTGGCCACGGTTTCAAATGCAAGTCTCGCCGGCATCAACGCCAATACCTATCCGAATGGAGTCGGGGCGAGTTTCGCTGGCGATGCTACTTATATCGCAACCAGTGCCACCAACACGCTCACGGTCAACCGGGCCGATGCGACTATCAATGTCACTCCTTACAATGTTCCCTACGACGGTAATGCGCACACGGCCACTGGCACCGCCACCGGCGTAAACAGCGAAAGCCTGAGCGGTTTGAATCTTTCAGGAACTACGCACACGAACGCGGGTAATTACACGGGTGATGGGTGGACTTTTACGGATGTCACCGGCAATTACAATAACGCCAGTGGGACTGTAGACGACGTCATTACGGGTGTCGGATCCACGACCACCGTCACCGTTAGCAACGCGAACTATGATGGCAATCAACACGGTGGAACCGCGCAGGTAACCGGAGCCGGCGGATTAAACCAGTCGCTGCCCGTAACCTACACGGGACGCAACACCACAGTCTACGGCCCATCAGGGACGCCACCGACGAACGCCGGCGAGTACACGGCCAGCGCGAGTTATGCTGGTGACGCAAACCACACGGGAAGCAGCGACTCAAAGGACTACACCATCTTCAAGGCTTCGTCTTTAACGACGGTGATTTGTCCTGCGAGTGTGGTCTTTACGGGTTCGCCGTTGACGCCATGCACGGCCAGCGCTACCGGAGCCGGCGGCTTGAATGCCAGCCTTTCAGTCAGCTATGCGAACAATGTCAATCCGGGTACGGCAACTGCCAGCGCGAGTTATCCGGGCGATAACAACCATACGGGCAGCTCCGGTGCGGCCACGTTCACCATTACGGCTCCGCCCTTCAATTTCGTCATCGGTGACAACAACGCGATCGTTGGCAACCAGGTGACGTTTTGGGGAGCACAATGGGCCAGCAAGAATTCTTTGAGCGGTGGCGCGGCTCCGGCCAGCTTTAAGGGATTCGCGAACTCGACCAGCACCACGCCCGCCGAATGTGGCGGGGCATGGACCAGCGATCCCGGCAATAGCTCAGGCCCACCGGCGGCGATCCCGGAATTCATCACCGTGATTGTCTCGAGTTCGGTTACGAAGAATGGGTCGGTGCTCTCAGGGAACAATCGGAAGCTGGTGATCGTGAAGATTGATCCCGGCTACGGGCCTAGTCCTGGTGGGGCGGGCACCGGCACCGTCTATTCGATCGTTTGTCAATAGACTTGCAAACAGAAGGCGGTGCGTTCGCGCGCCGCCTTTTCGCGTGTCTACTGTATTTAAGGAGAAGCTGTAGTTACTAGCCGGCGTTCCCCTGCCACCTCGGCACCTTTAGACCAAAGCCACCCTGCATTAGTGATTAGATGGATTGGTAACGATCTTGCAAGCACAATTCCCGCTGTAGCTTGCAACCAAACGACATCTCAGGCATCATAGTTGCGGTTAATCCTTCTCTCGCGCATCAACGGTGATGCGCCCCGCGCACAAAACGATTAGCGCCGGACGTTTGGATATTCGAGAGCAGGCTGTATTCAACTTCAGAAGCCGCTCCTTCAAAGAGCATCCGAACCTGGTCCTTCGACCGCTACCGTTTCGCCGAAGCACTTACCGATTCGCAGCTTCTTTTTATTCCCAAATCAGGGAAAGGGTAAATTGTAAATGTCAACAAAACTGTATGTAGGAAACCTCGCTTTCCAGACCACCAGCGAGGAGCTGCAATCCTTGTTCGCTCAAGCCGGAACGGTCGAATCAGCGAGCGTCGTCGAAGATCGCATGACCGGACGGTCACGCGGATTCGCCTTCGTGGAAATGTCTTCGCCTGACGAGGCCAACGCGGCCATCGAACAATTCAACGGCAAAGAAGTTGGTGGCCGTGCATTGAAAGTCAACGAAGCCAAACCGCGCGAGAATCGCGGCGGCGGCTTCGGTGGTAATCGTGGCGGCGGCGGCGGTGGTGGTGGTCGCGGTGGCTTCGGCGGTAATCGCGGCGGCGGCGGCGGTGGTCGCGGTGGCGGCAGCTACGGCGGAGGCAATCGCGAACCGCGCTGGTAATGTCAGCAGGGCGTCCTCTGCGTTTCCCGCGGTTGCGGCAACAGCAGCACCCATGGCCGGCACGGAGGACCAACTGTCATGCAAAGGAATTTGTGATGAGTAATCTCGTCACGCGACAAAAAGGAACTTAATGAATTTTTCTCAATTGGGACTTGCGCCGGCGCAATTGCACGCCTGCGAGTCCCTCGGATACAAAACTCCGACACCGATACAAACAAAAGCAATCCCAATCATCCTCAGCGGACAGGACCTCATCGGTTGTGCCGAAACCGGCACCGGCAAGACGGCCGCTTTTCTTCTTCCCATCATTCAGAAACTCAGCGAACGATCGCGGCCCGGAGTGCGCGCGCTGGTGCTCGCGCCGACGCGCGAACTCGCTTTGCAAATTCAGTCCAACTACGTCGAACTGAATTCAGTGAAATCAAACCGCAGCATCATTGTGATGGGCGGAGCGAATATCAAAACGCAAGTCAATGAACTGCGGCGCGGTGCGAATGTCGTCATTGCGACGCCCGGCCGGCTGCTCGATTTAATGGAACGCGGCGCCGTCAATCTTTCAACCTTAGAGACGCTGGTTCTTGACGAAGCCGATCGCATGCTCGACATGGGTTTTCTGCCGGCCATCCGGCGAATCCTGGCTGTATTGCCGAGCAAGCGTCAGACACTTTTGTTTTCAGCGACAATGTCGAGCGAGATTGAACAACTGGCCCGCTCGACCATGAAGCAACCTAAGCTGGTTGAAGTCAGCCGGCGTGGCAGTGCTGCCGTAACCGTTGAACAGACGGCTTACCTGGTGGCGCTTGAATCAAAGACCGCGCTCCTGCTGGCGCTGCTCGAGAAAGAGAGTCTCGAATTTCAGCGGGTGCTGATCTTCACGCGTACGCGCCGCGGCGCTGAGCGCATCTCGCACATTCTCAAAGCCCGCGACCACAACGTCAATCGCATTCATGCGGATCGCACTCAAGGTCAGCGCGAAACGGCCCTACGCGAATTTCGCGATGGCCGCGCGCGCATCCTCGTGGCTACGGACATTGCAGCGCGCGGACTGGACGTCGATGCAGTTTCACACGTTATTAACTATGACGTGCCCGCCGCGCCAGAAGATTACGTGCACCGGATCGGCCGTACCGGCCGAGCCGGCAATCAGGGTCAGGCGATCACCATCGTCGCTCCGGTTGATGAATTGCCGCTGCGCGCGATCGAACGGCTTACCGGTCAGCCCGTGAAGCGGGTTGCACCCGACGGTTTTGGCGGGGCGCGTCCATTAACGAATGCGGCAAAACCATTTGTCGCTGCCGCACCGGGACGCCGTACTGCGGTCAGATCATTTAGACCGCGACGGGGTCGCTAGCACAAGGGCCGCAGGTTCGCGCAGCGTGCGGACGGTCTTTGCAGACGAAACACTAACACTATCAAAGGAGTTGCAATGGAAGAGAAACGAACATTCAAGCTTGGAGATCGAGTCGAACAGATGTGCCTGACGTGCGGCGAAGAACGCGGCCACGTGGTGGCATCAATCAGTAAGACAGGGAAAGTCACGCGCGTTAGTTGTCCGATTTGCGATTCGCGAGTTCCCTATCGCGCAGGCACGTCACAACGAGCTTCTGCAAAGACCGGCGCACCTTACGATTCGACGCTGACATATCGCCGAGGGCAGATGTTGGTCCATAAGACTTTCGGAGAAGGTGAAGTAACCGCCCTGATCGAACCGCAAAAGATGGACGTGCTCTTTGCCGATCGCATGCGCCGGCTCATTCATGCGCATGCGCATGCGTAAGCCACGCTCAGGCAGCGAAATCCCCCGATCGTTGACATCGCCGGCTGTCGGAACATCTTTGAGGTTGCGCCCAGATCGAGTGTAGAGGCCGAGCACTCGCTCGCTGAGTTTGAGCGCTGCCCTAAGAAAACCGTTTGGGACCGTTGAGAGGAAGTAATGAAAAATATAAATGAGCACGACGCTTTGCCGGCGGGTCGAAAACTAGGCAAGGTCAACTGGGGCACTGCGGCGTTTTTGTTAATCGCCCATGTGGCCGCGTTAGCTGCACCGTTCTTCTGGAGCTGGCGCGCGCTGATCACCGCCGTCTTTCTCTACTGGGTCGGGGGCAGCCTGGGCATCGGCATGGGCTTTCATCGCCTCATCACCCATCGTGGTTATCGCGTGCCGAAAATCATCGAGTATTTCCTGGTAACTTGCGGCACGATATCCCTTGAAGGCGGGCCCATCCAGTGGACCGTTACCCATCGAATTCATCACGCGCATACCGATCGCGTGGGCGAGGATCCTCACACGCCGCGCGACGGTGGTTGGTGGGCCCACGTCGGTTGGATTATCCGCGGCACGGCCCAGGATCACGATAGCGCGACCATCGAGCGCTACGCTCCCGATCTCGTCAAAAACCGTTACTACCGTCTGCTCAATCGCTTCTATTACGTTCCGCAAATCGTGCTCAGCGTGCTGCTGCTCGTCTTCGGCGGTTGGGACTTACTACTCTGGGGAGTCTTCCTGCGGGTGACGCTGGCACTGCATGCCACCTGGCTGGTCAACTCGGCCACGCACATGTGGGGCAGACAACGGTTCCAAACCGGCGAAGACTCGCGCAACAGTTGGTGGGTCGCGCTGCTGACCTTCGGTGAAGGCTGGCACAATAACCATCACGCCTTCCCGACTTCAGCTCGACATGGTTTGCGCTGGTATGAGGTTGACGTGAACTGGTTGGGCATTCGCGTCCTGCAATTGCTGGGAATAGCGCGCGGTATCAAGCTGGTACGCTTCAATCGCGCCGCATCGGCATGGCAACTCGTTCGCGGACGCGTGAAAGCACGGCGCGCATGGAACACCATGTAACTCGAGGACGGCGGGAACGATGACTATTTGTGAATTCTGTCTACACCATTCGGCCGCCGGCACCTGTGGATTAGGCCTGAAGCCGCCGAAGACGATGCGGTGCCGCGAGTTCGATCCGGGAATTGAAAAATTCTGCGCCGATCCGGCCGACTTCGTCAGTCAAACTCAGATTGTCGAGATGGCGCGATTCTTTGGCTTTGATCGAACCGAGCTGAAAAAGATCAGAATCGTCGCCGAACGTCGAGTTACCGATGACGCTGCCAAACACATTAATGCCTGAAATAATTTGGGCATGCACTAACTGTGGAACGGTCGTGATCGCATGAACGGCCTGCGCGTTTACACAAACCTTGAGGTAATAGAGAGCCAGGGCGGCTATCCGATCTTCTACAGCCGCTGCCAGGATGGTCCATATTATCGCTGGTCATATAACGACAAGTCGCGCGCGTGGCAGGTCTGCCGCGTACATCCGGCGGTCTTGTCGCAAAGAATGTTGACGACGACTGCCCTGAAAACGATTCCGGCGCCACTGAAAACAAGTCTCGCCGATCACTATCAACTGGACTGAAAGATTAGGAGGAGACACTAATTGGCGAAAGATGATTTGATTCCGGCGGAAGGCACGATTATCGACAAACAGCCGAACGCATTCTTCAAAGTCCGCCTCGACAACAGCGAGCACGTCGTGTTGGCCGCAATTGCCGGCAAGCTACGCAGGCATCGCATCCGCGTTCTGGTCGGTGATCGTGTAATCGTCGAAATGTCTCCGTACGATCTTTCACGCGGCCGCATCACTTACCGCTATCGATAAAATGACGACACGCGATGTCGTCCGACACCTCCCTCCAGTTCGGGAATTCCCAAAGACTCATACAACGCGGTAAGTTCGGCGCACCCCTCTGCTCTGGTTTCAATCGCTTCTCAAAAAGAGGAAGTCGTTAAGCTCAACCTTCGGTTAGAATGACTCCCTTTGAAATTGGAAACCATCGAACTGCTTTTGCTGGTTGCCGCGATCGTGGCGATGCTGGCGAGGCGAGGGCGCGTTCCGTACAGCATCGGCCTGGTCGCGGCTGGACTCGCCCTGGCGTTCCTGCCTTTCACCCCGAGCATCGAGCTAACAAAACAAGTCGTATTCACCGCGCTCCTGCCACCGCTAATCTTTGAGGCAGCGTTTCAATTGCGCTGGCGAGAACTGAAAATGGACTTGCCGGTAATTCTCACTCTAGCAACTGTGGGTGTGCTTCTGTCAGGGGCCGTGATCGCGGCGGGGATGCATTACCTGGCGCGTTGGGCCTGGATAAGTGCGTCAATGTTTGGCGCTCTGATCTCCGCAACCGATCCGGTAGCGGTAATCGCGATGATCAAGGACGCGAAGGCACACGGGCGAATTCGCTTGTTGGTCGAAGCCGAGAGCTTGTTCAATGACGCCACTGCCGCAGTCGGCTTCATGATTGCGCTGGTCTGGATGTCCGGTCAGCCCATCACTGTTGGCAGCACCGCTAAAACCCTGCTGATGGTAATTGCGGGCTCAATGATTTGTGGCGCCGTGGTGGCCGCGTTTGTTCTTCTGCTTGCCGGTGCTACGGACGACCACTTGATTGAGATCACATTTACCACCGTCGCAGCTTTCGGATCTTTTCTCCTGGCCGAACACTTTCACCTTTCGGGAGTCCTGGCGACACTGACAAGCGGGTTGATAATCGGCAATGTCGGCCACATGTCGCTCTCAGCAAGTTCTCGCCAGGCCGTTGAAGATTTTTGGGAGTACGCGGCCTTCGTTGCCAACTCGCTGATCTTCCTGCTGATTGGTATACAGCTCGGGAGGCCGGCTTACCACTTCTTCTGGTTGTCAGTATTAATCGCGATAGGAGTGGTGCTCATCGGAAGAGCGTTGGCAATCTATCCGCTGTCGCTGGTCTTTCTTCGCTCCGCTTTGCGTCTGAAATTACGGCATCAACACATTCTCTTCTGGGGCGGCTTGCGCGGCGCGCTCGCGCTGGCACTCGCGCTGGGATTACCGAGCGACACGCCGGCGCGAGAAGAGATCATCACGGTGGCGTTTGCAGTAGTCGCGTTCTCGCTCTTCGTCCAGGGTCTAACGATCGCGCCACTCATGAGAAGACTGGGAGAAATGTCACCGCACGCTGAGGCCGACAATCTGTAAAGACTTATCTGGAGTTGCAAGCATGATAAACCCAAGCGCAGCTACAGACACTGCGCTCAGCGGCTTCGGCGAGAGATGTGAGGTGAAATGCGCCGAGCGGGCGCGCTTCACTGCCCGTGCTGCTCGACATTTACGCCGCGTTCCATCGCCAGATTGCGAGCTTTCATCAAAACGTCGCCATCGATAGTCTCGGCGCCGCTGAGCCATGCGTCGATCTCTTCGGCGGGGCGGCCGAGCGCGAGTGCCAATCTCTCGTTGCTGGACTCGAAGGCGTCATCGCGAATGCTCTTTAATATCTCTGACGCTTCGTTTTGGCCGGTGCCTTGATCATCGATCGGCTCGGTTCGTTCGGTTTCAGAGACGCGCGATTCTCCGGCCTCAGCCGGCGCCATCGAAGACGCTTTCGATGAGTCGCTCCCGTTTGCCGTCTGTCCTTTTGACGCGGCCTCGAACGTCCGATCGTTTTCGCCCTCAGCCGGCGTGGCGTCATTTGGCGCCTGGCCGTTGCCGTTAGATTTCTTTCGTCCGCTGGCACGACTGCCAAGTGCATACAAGACACCGGCGCCGATTCCCAGCCCACTCAACATAAGGATGCTTTTCTTCATCGCGATATGATTCCTTCTCTATGGACTTTTTTTTCTACACTCAGGTCGGGAACGAAGTTATCGCGAACACGTTGTGCTCGAATCGTTCGCTTACGATTCAGCTTTCACGATTTCTCCTGAGCTCACCCAGGAAGAGCAACCGAGGTGCCAGACTTGACGCCGAAGCTTGACTGAAAACAGTAAGCACTAGCCCGCAGTCGTTTCGCCTCCCAGCAACGTTAGCACTTCGCCGGTGACGTAACTCGAGTCGGCTTCCGACGCAAAATAAACAAACGCCGGCGCAATCTCTTCCGGTTGCGCCGGACGTTCCATCGGCGTGTCAGCACCAAACTTCGCCACCTCTTTCGGCTCCTTGTCCGAAGGGTTCAAAGGAGTCCACACGGGGCCGGGCGCTACGCAATTAACGCGAATCCCGCGGTCAATAAGGTTTTGCGCCAGCGCTTTCGTGAAAGCATGAATCGCGCCTTTGGTCGTCGCGTAATCAAGTAACTGCTTGCTGCCCTCGAGGCCAGTGATCGATCCGGTGTTAATGATCGCGCTGCCTTCGCGCAGGTGCGGCAACGCGGCTTTCGCCATGTAGAAGTAGCCGTAGATATTTGTCTTGAAGGTGCGGTCCCACTGCTCTTCAGTCAGGTCTTCGAGCTTTTCCTGGTGTTGCTGATAGGCCGCGTTGTTGACGAGGATGTCGAGTTTCCCAAACTCTTTCACCGCGCGCGCGACGATCTTGCGGCAGACTTCCGGCTCACACACATCACCTTCGATGACCAGCGCGTTACGGCCTTCCGCTTCGATGGCCTCTTTACTCTCTTCCGCATCGGTTTTCTCTTCCGGCAAATAAGTGATCGCGACGTCCGCGCCTTCGCGCGCAAACAGAACGGCGACCGCGCGGCCAATGCCTGAATCACCGCCGGTGATCAGCGCGACTTTGTCCTCCAATTTTCCTGAGCCGCGATAACGAGACGCCTGGTAATGCGGCCGCGGTTTCAGTTTCGATTCCAGCCCCGGTTTTTCCTGATGCTGTTCAGGAAATGGCGGTTTCGGTTGCTTGAGTTTCCCGGACACGCGTCGCTGACGCGCGCCGTTGGTTTTCGCGCTCGTTTTCTTCTTCGTGGTCATGGTTCCCGTCTCTTATTTCTTGGATTTCTTGCCGCCTTTCTTGCCACCCTTCTTGCCGCCTTTTTTCGATGACGCGTGACTCTCTTTCTTACCCCGGCCCGAGCCGCTCTTCTTCCCGCCACCCGATTCTTTGTTCACCGTGGCCCAGGCGCGACTCTTGGCTTCTTTCTTGGACACGCCGCGATCCTCGTAGCCTTCCTCAATGTGCTCAGCCTTGCGTTTCTGTTTGTCCGTGTATTTTCCCTTGTCGCCCTTTGGCATAACCCACACCTCCCATCAATTTCGATTCAAGTCATCGCAAGATGCGACGCGCTACCAACCATTAATTGTCCTGGCGTCGACTTATTAACTTTGAGAATCGGCTTTGTTCACCGCTCTTTGTTTCTTCTTCGTAACGAAACGCTAGTTGATTCTTCTCGAAAGCCTTGAAGAATTCGGTCCAGGTAATAGGCTTGAGACTTTCTTCACCGGAGTACCCGGGGTAATCGATGCGCAGCAGTCCGCCTTGCTGATCAGTGCCCTTCACGCGCGCGGGATAGCCACCGCGCTCTGACACCCACCGCCTAATCTCGTCGTGTTCGATCGTGGTTTTGGACATAAAACTCTCCTTCGGCGTTCTCTTCTAACAAATTGCGCGCCAAAAACAGTTGGCATTTCGATTGCTGAAATCAGCGATGAACGATACGTATCGCGAATTACGGAGCGTGAAGAAATTCACGTCGGTCAATTTCGAAACACCGAGACATAGACCACGTATCGCAACCTTACACACACTCATGGGGGGACTATCATGAAGAAAGAACAACTCGACGAACTTTTATATCAGGCGCTGGAGACTGAACTTGGCGGGGTGCAGGTTTACACCACGGCGGTCGAATGCGCAGTCAATTCTGAATTGAAGGAAGAATGGGAAAAGTATCTGGACCAGACACGCACTCATGTAAGAATCGTGCAGGACGTCATGTCCGAATTGGGTCTTGACTCGGAAACGGATACGCCCGGGCGACAGGTCGTGCGGCATCACGGTGAGTCATTAGTGAAAGCGATGGAGATGGCTCAGAAAGCAGGAGATCCAGCCGCTGCGGAAATCGTGGCCGCCGAATGCGTGGTGCTCGCCGAGACTAAAGACCATCTCAATTGGGAGTTAATCGGCGAGGCTGCCGACAATGCTTCCGAAAAAGTCGCAGCAGTTTTGAAAGAAGCTCACGAGCAAGTAGAAGAGGAAGAAGATGAACACGTCTACCATACCAAAGGCTGGACGCGTGAATTGTGGATCAAGGCACTCGGCATGAAAGCCGTGCTGCCGCCACCCGAAGAAGTAAGAGATGTGAAAACAGCGATCGGCGCCGCGCGAGCCCAACAATCGCGCACCGATATGCTCTAAGCAGTTGTCACAGGGCGGGCGGAGACTCCAGGTCTCCGCCCCGCTAGCAAAATTTTCCTCGGCAATCGAGCGAATAAGAGCTGTAGCTTTTTGGAAGCAGTATTTTTGGGAGTGCGCCTCGGCGCTCTCCCAATGACCGTCAGGTGCCAGCGTTTGGGTTAGGCACGCCCCAAAATCCCTCAAAAAAACATTCATTGACAGAAAACACGGCCAACGCTAGAATCCATGGAGTAACGGTGTTGGCCATCGTTACGCGCATTCTGCGCCCCGCGCCACGGTGATCTTCAGTCAGGCCCACCGGCGTCTGGTTTTCTTAGGAAAGTCGAAACCAACCTCGAATGTCAGCAAAACTCGGCGAAATTCTCGTCCGCGAGAATCTGATCAGCCCTCAGCATCTTCGTCAGGCCCTCGATTATCAACGGGAGCACGGCGGGCGGCTGGGGTTTAACCTTGTAAAGCTGGGCCTCGTGTCGGATGACACGATCACGGCTGTCCTTTCCCGCCAGTACGGAATCCCTTCCGTCAATCTCGAACTCTTCAACATCGACGACTCAGTCCTTCGCCTCATCCCTCAGGAAGTTGCGCAGAAATATTCGGTGCTTCCGCTTTCACGCGTCGGCGCCACCCTCACCCTCGCGATGGTCGATCCCACAAACGTCTTTGCGATGGACGACATCAAGTTCATGACGGGACTGAACGTCGAACCGGTCGTCGTCGCCGAAGCCAGCGTCCAAGCGGCAATTGCCAGGTATTACAGCACCTCACGCGAGATCGAACTCGCCGGTATCGGCGGGGCCGAAGTTCACGTTGAAACTTCAAACGGGAACGGCAACGGCAACGGCTTCTCACAGGCCGATCTCATGACCCTCGATAATCTCGATTTCGATCAGGAGTCCCTCAACAGCGAAGTCGAAGTCTTCGAGGATGATGACGAAATCGATCTTTCCAGCCTGACGCGCATGAGTGAAGACGCACCGGTTGTGCGTCTCGTAAATGTTTTGCTCGTAGACTCGCTGCGGCGTGGAGCTTCGGACATTCACGTCGAGCCGTATGAGAAAGAACTGCGTATCCGGTTCCGCATCGACGGCGTGCTCTACGATGTTATGCACCCGCCTTTGAAAATGCGCGATGCCTTAATCTCACGCATCAAGATCATGTCCAAACTGGACATCTCCGAAAAGCGGCTCCCGCAAGACGGCCGCATCAAGATTCGCCTGAAGGTCGACGCCAAATCACGCGAATTGGACTTTCGTGTTTCTACTCTCCCCACCCTGTTCGGTGAAAAAGTCGTGCTCCGCTTGCTCGATAAAGAGAAGCTGATGCTCGACATGACCAATTTAGGTTTCGAGCCGGAGTCGCTCGTCAAATTCCAGCGCAACATCTCCAAGCCTTACGGCATGGTGCTCGTGACTGGACCAACCGGTAGCGGTAAGACGAACACTCTGTACTCGGCCCTGCAATCACTGAACACCGTCGACACTAACATCATGACCGCTGAAGATCCGGTCGAATTCAACTTGCCCGGCATCAACCAGGTACAGATGAAGGAACAGATTGGCTTGAACTTCGCGGCCGCCCTCCGATCCTTCCTCCGACAGGATCCCAACATCATCCTCGTCGGCGAAATCCGCGACTTTGAAACGGCGGAGATCGCCATCAAAGCCGCACTCACCGGTCACATGGTCCTCTCAACCCTGCACACGAACGATGCTCCTTCGACCATCTCTCGTCTGATGAACATGGGCATCGAACCCTTCCTCGTCGCTACTTCGGTCAATCTCATCCAGGCCCAGCGACTGATTCGACGTATTTGCAAGGACTGTAAGAAGGAACATCCCACACCTGTGGAAGCACTGGTCGAAATCGGCTTTTCGCCCGAGGAAGCCGGCTCAGTCAAGACCTACAAAGGCAAAGGCTGTGCGACCTGCAATGAAACTGGTTACAAGGGCCGCATTGGCTTGTACGAAGTCATGGAAATTACAGACGAGATTCGCGAGTTGATTCTGATCGGCGCTTCATCGCTCGAGTTGCGCAAGAAAGCGATGGAAGACGGCATGGTCACTCTGCGTGGATCAGGTCTGCAAAAAATACGAAACGGCGTTACCACCATCGAAGAAGTCTTACGCGAAACGGTGGCATGAAAGGGGTCAAGTTATGTTACGACGGTTAGCATTGCTGTTGGGTTTGGTAGTTTCGATAGTTGTTATGCTGCCCTTTGCAACCTCAACCGCTCACAATCTGCGATCGACGTTCTCGTCGCGCTCGCACCATTTTCATCACCATTCGCGCAAGTGGTGGCGACGTCATCGCGCCATGATGCGTCGTCGTCAGGCGGCGATAGCTCAGCGGCGCGCGCTACAAGCTGCGCTGCGTAACAATCCCGGTGTAATGTCCGCAGACGGCAAAGCGGCGAACCACGTGGCCTTGCCGGGCGCTCTTTCCCTTCCCGAGTCAGTCTATCGCAACGGCTCATTCACCATGCCGCTACCGCAGGATTGGTCTGCATCAGCCGGCAACCCGAACGGCTCGAGCTTTAGAATTGAGCCGCCCAACGGATCACCGGCAGGACAAGCAAATCTCGCGGTGGTCGCCCTGGCTCCGTCGGCCAATGCAGTGCAACCGCTGCCCAGCGAGCAGAGAAAGATGTTGGGCGGGGTCGCATTCACTGACCTGCGCCGCACGGTGATCGACAAAATGGTTACCGCCGGCGGCTGGGTTGTTAACGACCGCCAACGCGATATCGGCGGTCACCGGGTTTTCGAAGTAATCGCGCAAACACCGGCTAATGCGCAGACCAAGTCTGACCAGGTTTGGAATTTTTATTTCACCGAAATCGACGGTCGCGTTTATTCGCTAACCACCCGTTCGGCCGCCGGCGCGACTTCCAAAGTCTCTGCCGATGCCGAGCAATTCCTTTCCACTTTCCGGCCAGCTGAGCCGAAACGATAAACCTACCCACCTGGAGGAGTGCGGACTAATGGAAAACGTCCCCCAACAACTGTCGCTTTCAGAGTTACTTCACAAACTCTCTGACCTGGCGGGCTCTGACTTGCACATCACGACCGGCACTCCGCCGCTCGTGCGCGTGCATGGTGAGATTCGGCCGCTCGATGGTTACCGCCCGTTGACGTCGTCCGAGACCAAGCAGTTGGCCTACTCGGTTTTGACCGATGCGCAGAAGCATCGCTTCGAAGAGAACCTCGAGTTGGACTTCAGCTTCGGCGTCAAGGGGTTATCCCGCTTCCGCGCCAATATTTTTAATCAGCGTGGCGCGGTGGGCGCGGTATTTCGTGCGATTCCCTACGAGATCAAATCATTTGAAGAGTTGGGATTGCCGCAGGTCGTAAAAGACCTCTGCGCCAAGCCGAGAGGCCTGGTGTTGGTAACCGGCCCGACGGGCTCAGGCAAATCAACCACGCTCGCCGCCGTAATCGACAAGATCAATAAGGAACGGCACGAGCACATCCTGACGATCGAAGATCCGATCGAGTTCCTGCACAACCACAAAAACTGCATCGTCAATCAGCGTGAGGTTAACGCCGACACGCGAGGCTTTGCCAATGCACTTCGTACTGCGTTGCGTCAGGATCCTGACGTGGTGCTGGTCGGCGAAATGCGCGACCTGGAAACGATCGAATCAGCGCTGCGCATCGCTGAAACCGGTCACTTAACTTTTGCTACCCTGCACACGAACTCGGCGGTCTCGACGATCAACCGCATTATCGACGTGTTCCCGCCGGTTCAGCAGGCCCAGGTTCGCGCGCAGTTGTCGCTCACCCTCGAAGGCATTCTTTGTCAGACGCTGCTGCCGAAAGCCGATGGCCGTGGTCGCGCTCTGGCGATGGAAATCCTGATTCCGAATGCCGCCATTCGGAACCTGATCCGCGAAGACAAGGTCCATCAGATCTACTCGATGATGCAGACCGGCCAGGATGTCCACGGAATGCAGACCTTCAATCAATCGCTGGCGACGTTGTTTCACAAGCGTCTGATCAGTCGCGAAACCGCGATGCAGCGAACCTCAAACGCCAATGAGCTGCGTGATTTGATCGAGCGCGGCCAGGGTATCAATAACGGCAACGGCGCCCCGCGTCCAAACATGCCGGTCGGAAATACTTCCGGCAGCCGATTGTTCGTACGCAAATAGAGATTACATAACAGATTTAGAAACGGAGTTCACACGATGCCAACGTACGTCTTCAAAGGCCGCAACCGCATGAACGAGGTGATTACCGGCGAACGCGTCGCGGACAACCGCGAGGCCTTGCGCCAGGCGCTGCGTCGCGATCAAGTCACGCTCACCTCGGTTAAAGAGAAGGGGCGCGAAATCGGCATCCCGAAGCTGTCAGGTCGCCGGAAAGTTAAGTCGAAGGATCTGGCGATATTCACGCGTCAGTTCTCAGTGATGATCGACGCCGGCCTGCCGCTGGTCCAATGTTTGGATATTCTGGCTCAGCAACAGCAAAACAAATATTTCCAGCAGGTGCTCGGTCAGATCCGTCAGGACGTGGAAGAAGGATCAACCCTCGCCGCGGCGATGGCCCGTCACGTTAAAGTTTTCGATCAACTTTACTCAAACATGGTCGAGGCTGGTGAGACGGGCGGTATTCTCGACTTGATTCTCCAGCGCTTGTCGACGTTCATCGAAAAGATCGTCAAGTTAAAGCGCGACGTTGTGTCGGCGATGATTTATCCGGCCGCCGTCATCCTGCTAGCAGTCATTGCGGTTGCCGTGATCATGATTGTAGTCATCCCGCAATTCCAAACGATCTTTATGGGATTGTTGGGCCCCGGCGAGCCGCTGCCACTACCGACGCGAATTGTCGTAGGGTTCAGTAACTTTCTCGCGGGCTGGGGCGGCTTTGGGATTCTAGTCCTTGTCATCGGCTCGGCGGTGGGCATCAATTTCTATTACAAAACACCTACCGGCCGCCGACGCATAGATACAATTCTGCTTAAGACTCCGATCCTTGGACCTATCTTTCTGAAGATTGCGATCGCGCGCTTCTCGCGGACTCTGTCAACGCTACTCTCTTCCGGCGTGCCGATTCTGCAATCGCTGGACATCACGGCGCGCACTGCCGGCAACGTCGTCATCGAGACTGCGATTCTCAATGTTCGCAGCGCTGTGGAACAGGGCAAAAGCTTTGTCGAGCCCTTACGCGCGGCGGACATATTCCCGCACATGGTTTCGCAAATGGTTGGCATCGGCGAGCAGACCGGCGCGCTTGATGCGATGCTCGGCAAGATTGCCGACTTCTACGAATCAGAAGTCGACGCGGCGATTGCTAACCTGCTGACGCTAATCGAACCGGTGCTAATCGGATTTCTGGGAGTAACGATCGGATCGATCGTTATCGCAATGTACCTGCCGATGTTCTCGCTGATTGGCAAGTTGTCGCAGGGCCACTAAGGCGCGCGCTGTGGTGGGCGCTGTGTAGCCGAATTAAAGTCGGAAAATGAAACAACCGGTTTGAATCCGATCTGTTTCACCAGCGGCGCAGGTTGAGATCCAACTTGCGCCGTCATCCTTTATGACAGTCGATTCAACGACTCTCGGAGAGAGAAGGCGCGATAAAAAGGGATTTAAGGTCCGTGGTCAACTCATAGATTGCCGAGAAGATGATGACTCCCGATTTTGAAATTGCTCCGTCAGCTTGACGTTAGTGAACCTTTCGTTTAGTGGATTAAACCAACGACTCCACCCGTCGAAGCCGATATTACTTGCTCCTAGCCGTTGGTACTCTTCGTAAGTTTCCTTAATAGCCCTAGATCGCTCCTCGATTGACTTGGCGCTTTCTTCCGTAGTGATTTCTGACGCATTTTGCAGATCGTTTGGAGAAAACGGCTGTAATACGTTTTGAGTTCTCAAAACATTCAACTCTGAAGAGACAACGAATACGCAAATAAGCGCAAGGGATGTGCAACTAAGCTGGCTGATCTTCCGCGATCCGGATTTTCGAGCCAATAGTGCGCTTGTATGCAAAGGGCAATGCCCGGCCAGATTCTGCCAGATTTGGGAAGTACAGCCGTACGGTGGCCAGCTGAGGGGCCGAAAGCAGAATTGAGACCAGATAGTCGCCGGAGAAAGTCAGGTAAGTAAGAGGCTGAGCACCAACTTGGATTTCCAAAACGCGATAGTAAATCGTATGAACCAGTAGAGAAGAAAGACCATCGCGCAATGCACACCTCTGCAGCATCGTCGGTCCTTAGCCTCCGCCGAGGGATCTCGCTTACTCGCATCGCAAGGCCACAATCGGATCGATCCGCGTGGCTCGCCGCGCCGGAACATAACTCGCCGCCAGCGCCACTGCCGCGAGTAATACTGGAACCGCCGCGAAGGTGAGCGGATCCAGCGGCGCAGTTCCAAAGAGCAAGTTGGTGATCAGTCGCACCAGTAAGGCAGACCCAATTAAACCCAAACACGTACCCGCACCGATCAGCGTCGCCGCTCGCCCAAGTACCAGCCGCAACACATCGGTTGGGGTTGCTCCCAGGCTCAACCGGATCCCGAACTCACGCGTTCGCTGAATCACCAAATAGTTCATCACCCCGTAAATTCCAATCGACGCCATCACGAGTGCCAGCAGCGAGAAAGCCGCGAGGATCACAGTTCGGAAGCGCGGCTGCGCCACCGATCCTGATACCAGTTGCTGCATCGTCTCTATCCGGTCCACGGCTATGGCAGGATCGATGGCGGACACCGCTGCGCGTAGCTCACCGGCCGCGGCGCCGGGAGCGGATTCCGCCCGCACCACAATGGTTGGGCCGCTCTCTATGTTCATCGCCTGCTCAACCGGAAGATACATCTCTGGCTTCGCCGCACCGTCCAGGCCCTCATGCAGGACATCGCCTACCACGCCGATCACCGTCCGCCATTTCGGCTGACCCCCACTGGCTTGTATGCGCTGGCCAATCGGATTTTCCGATGGCCAATACTCGCGCGCCATTGAATCGTTGATCACTACGACCCACGGAGCTTCGGGCGTATCCGCCGACGTGAACGATCGTCCTCGCAGCAGTGGAATCCCGATCGCTTCGAAATAGCCCCCACTCGCCGGGCGATACTGGGCCATGTTGTACGTCCCCACCGGCAACGGTGGACGGCCCTCGATCAGAAACGACCATCCGTTTTCAAAACCGCTTAGGGGTACGTACGTCGCGAACCCTGCGGACTGAACGCCAGGTCTCCCGCGCAAGCTCTCCAGCACGTCTCCTTCCAATGCCGCGATCCTCCGATTGTCAGGATAGCGAGACCTGGGCAGCGACAAGCGTGCCGTAAGGATGCTGTCCGAACGAAAGCCAGGCGCTACGTGCAGCAGCGCCCAAAAACTCTTCACCATCAAGCCGGCGCCAATCAGAAGAATGATGGCGATCGCAATCTGGGCCACCGCCATCCCGCTCCGCAAGCGAGTTTGAATCCCGCTCGCAAACCGATTGTTCTGCTTAAGCGATTCCCCCGCTTTCTCGCGGCACGTTGCGAACAACGGAACCAGTCCGAAGAGAATTCCGGTCAGCAGCGAAATCACGGCTGTAAAGATCAGCATTCGCATGTCCACCGCAATCCCGGCGGCGCGTGACAAGTCGGCAGGCAACTGCGGAGTCAAAGCCTCAATCGCTGCTAGCGCCAAAGCGAAACCCGCAATGCCGCCGAGACCCGCCAGTAACAGGCTCTCGGTCAGAAGCTGCCGTGCCAGGCGCCAGCGGCTCGCGCCGAGCGCAATCCGTACGGCCATCTCTTTCTGGCGCGCCGCGGTGCGGCCAAGCAGCAGGTTGGCTACGTTGGCGCAGGCGATCAGCAGCACCAGTCCAACTGCGCCAAGCAGAGTCTCGAGTGCCACACGCACACTCCCCGTCACCTGATCTGCCAGCGGCACCGCGGCGATCCCTATGTCCTTGTTGTTTTCCGGGTACTGCCGGGCAAGGTTCGCTGCAATGACGTTCAACTCCGCCTGCGCCTGCGCCAGTGTCACTCCGGGCGCGAGCCTCGCTATGACGTTCAGCATATGAGCGCCGCGCTGTAGTTTCTGAGCGTCCAGCGCCAGCGGGACCCAAATATCGGGTTGACTGCCCGCCTGGAAATCTGCCGCCGTGCTTCCGAACTTAAAATTCGCCGGCAACACACCAACCACCGTGTAGCTATTGTCGTTCAGCGTGATGGTCTTGCCCGCGATATCACGGTCCGCGCCGAACCGTTCGCTCCATGTCGCGTAGCTCAGAACGGCAACGCGAGCGTGGCCAGGCAGATCCTCGTCCGGAAGAAAATTGCGGCCCAGCATGAACCGGACACCTAACACGGAAAAGAAACTTGACGAAACGTCCCCTCCGGTCAACCGCGACGCCTCGTTCTGTCCGCCTAGAATGAAGCTGGACGCGAAGCTGGGCGTCCTCATCGCCGCCACGTCAGTAAACGAGTTGCTCCCGTTTCGCCAATCGACGAAATTTGCCGGCGCCACGTTGCCGGGTTTTCCGTCGCGCTGCCGTTCCGAGAGGATTACAATACGGTCCGGCTCGGCATACGGAAGCGGCTTGAAAAGCACCGCGTTGCACACGCTGAAAATGGCTGTATTCGCCCCAATACCCAGTGCCAGCGTTACCACCGCCGTCGCTGCGAACCCCGGGTTCCTTCGCAGCATGCGGACGGCGTAAGTCAGATCGCCTCGCAACGAATCGATGGCGGGGATTATCTGCATGGCCCTTAGGTCCTCCTGCAACAACGTAGTGTTTCCAAACTGTCGCCGGGCCGCCAGCATGGCGGCTTCCGATGTCATGCCTTGCCGGCGATACCGCTCCGCCAGCAATCTGAAGTGTTCTTCCAGCTCCGCCTGGAACTCGAGGTCGCGCGGTTCGTTGCGAACCGTGTTCCGCATTCGCGCCCACAGCCTACCAAGCCGTCGCACGATCATAGTCTCTAGCCCTCCAGTCGCAGCAGGCGGTCGATCACTCCGGAAATCCTCTCCCAGTCTTCCGTCTCTCTCGCCAGTTGCTTCAGGCCCCTCTTTGTGATCGAATAGAATTTCGCCTTGCGGTTATTCTCAGAAGTGCCCCACTCCGCTGCAATCCATTTCTCCTGCTGCAACCGCAGAAGGGACGTGTAAACGGTGCCTTCGTTCAAGCGGAGCACTTCTTCGCTCAACTGCTCCAGGCGGCGTGCGATTCCGAATCCGTGCAGCGGTCCCATCGCCTGAAGCGTTTTCAAAATCATCAGGTCGAGAGTGCCCTGCAGCACTTCCGAGTTTTTGTTGACGCTATCCCTTCCTTTGGGCATTGCAAATAAGATAGCAGAGTGTCCTTTGGAATGTCCATAGGTAGGCGGCTGCCGAACGCTAAGAAGAGAAAGTAGCTTTGGAATGCTAAAAAACTCTAGGCGTGTCGCGCTAAACAGTGGCAACAATTATCAACTCTTAGAGCCGCCACTCATATTCCATGTACCGAGCCGTTTCGAGTGCCTGCTCTTTACCCAATAACCGCGCCACAACGTGAAGCGACATATCGATTCCCGCTGAGATTCCCGCCGATACGATCACCCGGCCGTTATCAATAAATCGTTTGTCGCCGTCAACTGCAATCTCTGGCGTTATTGCCCGCAATTCGTCAAGCGCACAGTGATGAGTGGTGGCACTCAAGCCATCTAGCAATCCAGCGCTCGCCAGTATCAGCGCTCCGCTGCACACCGACAGAACCAGCTCGGCGTCCTTCGCGTTGCGTCTGAGCCAGTCAAGCATTCCTGGGTTGTTCATCTCTCTGCGCGTGCCCATACCACCGGGCAACAGCAGAATGTCCGGTCGCGGGCAATTCTCAAAACTATAGGCCGGATTAACACTCAACCCTCCGCGCGCCGTTATTCGCTCGCCATCTTCCGAAGCCGTGCAGACCTCAAACGGCATTAGCCCCTGGCGTCCGCCGGTGACGGAGAAAACCTCAAATGGTCCGCAGAAGTCTAGTACTTCGACTTCATCAAAGATAACAATGCAAATGCGGCGTTTCTGATTGATCGATTGCACGTTGTTGTGATCCTGAGTTGTGATTCTGAGTATTGGAAGAGATCGGAGTCGAGTTCCGCACCGGTTCTCTTACCGACCAGGCGAAGAACATACTCACCATACATCGATCGTTCTATGACTAATTGGCGACAGATTCGGACATTTCTGGGTACGCCGAGTGAAGGTTTGGCAAAGAGGCAGCGCCATCCACGACGACAGACTAGTTCACGATGAAATAATTGACCGCTCTGGGTCACTGAGGGAGAACGAACTACTTTGGTTTCCGTGTTTGCAGAGAAAAGTGCCGGCGGTAGCTGCTCGGCTGCAACCCATACCGCCTTTCAAAAGCTCGACGAAACGCGTCGCCGCTCTTGAAGCCGACCGAATCGGCGACACTTTCAATCGTTTGATCCGGTAGACTCAGACGCTCTCGAGCCTCGCGCAAACGCAGGTCTTCGACGAAAGCGGCAGGTGTGGTGCTGAACACTTCTTTGAACCGACGCGTGAAGTGTCGAGGACTGAGACACGCTCGTTCGGCCAGGGCCTCTGCCGACAAATCTTGTCGCAAATGTCCCTGCATCCAGGCTGCCAGGTCCGCGAACCGATCGCTGGAGTTGGTTTGAAACTGTAAAGGTTCAGAGAACTGCTCCTGTCCGCCCGGACGTTTCAAGTAAACAACCAGTTCGCGCGCGACTGACAGCGCGACGCGCGGGCCGAAATCTTCCTCGATTAACGCCAGCGAAAGATCGATCCCTGCCGTGATGCCGGCACAGGTATAGAACTTTCCGTCCTTGAGATAGAGTGCGTTTGGATCAACCTTCAGTTCAGGAAAGCATTGCTTCAGCTCCTGCGCCTGGCGCCAATGCGTAGTAACCCGCCGGCCATTCAATAGACCGGTAGCGGCCAATCCGAATGTGCCGGTGCAAACAGTCGCGATCCGGCGAGTGGCCGCGGCGCGACCGGCAATCCACCCAGCGGCTTTCTTCTGTGTCTCGGAAACTCGCAGTCCTTTTCCGCCGGGAACGATGAGCGTATCCAGCGGCGGCGCGTTCTTGATCGTCTTGTGCGGCTTAAACACAACGCCGGATTCAGAAGTGAATGGCTTACCCGATAAGCCGATGATCACTACCTCGTAACAGTTCGCTACCTCACCGTTACGGCCTTCCACAAAAGCAGATGTAAAGGCATCGATTGGGCCAACCAGATCAAGCGCCATCAACCCCTCGAAGCCGAGTAATCCAACACGGAGGGGATGCTTCTCAATCATAAACGGTTTGAGTATAGCTGGAAGGCCGGGTGTCGGCCATGACTAACTTCCGACAATATCTGCCGTCAGAGTTGGATCGGAAAGATGTGAGAAGTGTCGGCGGCAGAACCCTCCGTGAACCTCTCAGGCGAATGGACATGTCGAACATGGGCCGCACACGACAATTCGGCGTCCTAATGTGTCGGACTTTCGTCATGGCGGCGTGATCGAGTCTCGGCTAGTCTCACGATGCGCCAGATTTCCGGCGCCGTAACTTAAATTAATTTCAAGAAAGGTATTCAGGGAATGCCCAACCTAAAACTAACTCTGGTGGCGATTATTCTGCCGTTGTTTACCTTGCCGCTGTCCGGTTCTGCCGTCTCCAGAAAAGACGCCCCGTCTAATCAGCATCCAACTGCCCGCTTGTTAGGCCCCGGAGCGGTTGGGACTCAATCAGACGAAAAAAAGAAGACACCCACAGTGGCCATCCTATTGTTTGACCGTGTCGAGATCATCGACTTCGCTGGACCGTGGGAAGTATTCGGCGGCGCCGGGTATAAGGTCTTCACTGTAGCTGAGAAACTCGATCCGGTGAATACCGTGTATGGGCAAAAAATCGTCGCCGACTACACGTTCGACAACAGCCCCAAAGCCGACGTGCTGCTCGTGCCAGGGGGAGGCGTGGGCGGCGCTGTGGCCAATGCCAGATTAATCAAGTGGGTGCAAGATAACGCGAAGACCTCGACATATGTGATGTCAGTCTGCACCGGCGCTTTCATACTGGCGAAGGCTGATCTGCTGAACGGATTAATCGCGACAACCGTGCGCGGCGGAATAGATCGACTTGCCACCGCCTTTCCGAATATCAAAGTCGTCTATGACAAGCGCTATGTTGATAATGGAAAGATCATTACCACAGCCGGCCTCTCGTCCGGCATCGACGGCTCGTTCTACCTTGTCTCCAGGATGCTCGGCAAAGGGCGGGCACAGCAAACAGCGCTGGGCCTCGAGTACAAGTGGGATCCTGATGCAAAGTTCGCGCGTGCCGCTTATGCAGATCGGTATTTGCCAAACTTTCAGGGACTGGATGGTGACGTCGTCTCGATCGATGGCGACACCGACCATTGGGAAGTAAAGGCACTGATCACCAAACCTGCTTCGCCGTCGGAGATCATAGAAACGATCAGAAAACAGGTCGTGGCGGATACTCCGCACAAAACTTCTGCGGTTGTGGTCACCACGAAAGGCCCTGAGAATTCCGATCGCGGAGAGATTGAATGGAAGTTCACCGACGATCGGGATCGCAGATGGTTGGGTTTGGGAATGGTAGAGCCTTCGATCCAGGAACAGGGAAAGTTCACCATGACGATTCGGCTAACGCAAGCTCGTTAGAAACATTACGGCTGAGCGGAATTTCACTGCGCAATTTAGGTAAGAAGAATGAGAGGCAAAGCAGTTTACTTTCTAATTGTGATTCTCTCGCTTTCGGCCGCACCTGCCCACAAGCTTATCGCCGGGCAATTTCAGCCAGCGAAGCGGACCATAAACGAGAACGATCTGTTTGACTTTGTCTGGATCGGTGACCCGCAGATATCGCCGGACGGCTCTCAGGTCACCTTTTATCGGATGGTGCCAAATAAAGAGCGCACCACATATGACGGCGCAACCTGGACTGTATCTACGGGTGGAAGTGCACTGCCTGTCGAATTATTTCCTGGTAGCGGTGCTCGCTGGTCACCTAACGGCCAGTCAATATTATATCGGCGCGATGGTCAGCTCTTGTTATTCTCTCTGCGGACGAAGGAAAGCCGCAAACTAACAAATCTGCCGGGCGGAGCTGGAGGAGCAGTGTGGTCATCTGACGGTCATCACATCGCGTTTCTTAGTTCAACTCCCGACAAACAACCTACGCCAGAAGTTTCCTCGAACAGAAGTGATCAGAAGTCGGACGTGCACATCATTACGGAAGCAAATTATCACACGAGCGGACGGGGTTATCTTAATAACACATCCCATCAACATGTTTTTGTACTCGATATTCCTAATGACCCAAATGAAGCCATCAACCCAAGGCAGCTGACCGATGGTAACGTTGACGATAACGAACCCGTATGGGCGCCGGACGGATCGCGAATCTATTTTGGCAACGCGCCGGTAGACGAGCAATTCACTAAACGGTTTCTCTATTCAGTTCCCGCGGGTGGTGGGCCGCCAGCGCAACTGGCCACTATTCCGATGGGAATTTTTCATCTCGCGGTCAGCCCAGACGGTCAGCGAATCGCTTTTCATGGCGCGGTGGTCACTCAGCCGCCTCGATCCTACTCACAATTCGATCTCTGGGTAATGGATTTAAAACCCAGCGCGACACCTCGCAATCTGACGGCCGATTACGATTTTGATATGAACAATACTGTCACTGGTGACAATAATAATTCGGGAACCAGTGGCCAGACGCTGCATTGGTCGCCGGACAGCCGCTTCGTTTTTGACGTATCGTCAAAGTGGGGCCACACCGCGCTCGTTCGGGTTGATACCAATACGAACAGTGTTCATGAAATCACGAAAGGCGATCAAGCAGTCCTGGGTTTTTCGCTGACGCCGGACTCTCAAAACTTTGTGACGGTGATTTCAAATCCGGTGATGAACGCAGATCTGTTTGTCGTCACGCCTGACGGAACTCAACGCCGCCTTACAAATGTTAACGAGAACCTCTGGGCACAGCTTAATCTAACTTTACCGGAAGAGATCACTTACCGCAGCTTTGATGGCAGACAGATTCAAGGCTGGATTCAAAAGCCGCCAGATTTCGATCCGCACAAGAAGTATCCACTCATTTTACAAATACATGGAGGGCCGCACGGCGCGTGGGGATGGACGTTCACTCACGAATTTCAATTGATGGCAGCGCGCGGCTATGTCGTTCTGTATGTCAATCCGCGTGGCTCGTGGGGTTATGGACAAGAATTCGGAAACATCATTCAATATCGCTTTCCAGGCGACGACGTTAAGGACCTACTACTGGGCGTCGATGAAATTCTAAAGCGCGGCTACGTCGATATCAATAAGCTCGGAGTCACTGGTGGTAGCGCCGGCGGAATGCTCGTCGATTGGATCGTTGGACACACTGACCGGTTTGCCGGAGCAGTATCCGCCCGAGACTTTTCCAACTGGGAAACGTGGTGGTACACGACAAACTTCCCCTGGTTCCAGTCGGTGTGGTTCAAGACCCCGCCGTTTCAAGATCCACAGAGTTACGCCGCGAGATCTCCGATCACCTTCGTTGAAAAGGTTCACACTCCGATAATGTTCATCGAAGGTGAAGACGATCACCTGGCGCCATCTTATGCCGGCGGCGAGCAAATGTTCCGAGCCCTCAAATTTTTAAAGCGCCCGACCGTGATGATTATTTTCCCGCGCGAGGCTCATGGGCTGCATGCCGCCGGAGAGCCGTGGCATCGTGTGGAGCGCTTGCACCACATCATGGCTTGGTTTGATCAGTGGCTTCTCGGAATAAATCATCCGGAATACGGCATAAGAAGGGATGTAACCGCCGAAAGATAGCCATTGTGACCAAGGCGCCGACAAAGGAAAAAGGAGCGCCTCCCAGCATCGGGCTCAAGAAAATATTGACAGCACTTCATACGAAGGTGGGAAGCATCATGAAAACATTTATCTGTGGCCTGGGCATTGTGTTGTTCGCAGCAGCCCTGACTACCGCGCAAACCAATTCAAGCGATGATGACGCTGCGATCAGAGTCACCGCTCTGAACTACATCGAGGGCTGGTACGAAGGCGATGCTGCGCGGATGGAAAGCGCGCTGTATCCGGAGTTGGCGAAGCGAATGATCTCTACGGATCCAAAGACCGGGCGCAGTCAGTTTAACCACATGGGCGCGATGCAGTTGGTTCAGAACACGCGGCACGGCGGCGGCAACAAGACGCCGAAGGACCAACAGTTGAAAGAGATTACGATTCTCGATCGCTATAACAACGCGGCCGTCGTAAAGATCGTCGCGTCGGGTTGGATTGACTATCTCGAAGTCGCCAGGTTCAACGGCCAATGGAAAATCATCAATGTGCTGTGGGAGTTGAAGCCAAAGCCGCCAACCACGGAGCCTTCTGTGGCTCCCCAAAAACCGTGAACCGAAGTTGCTTCCGCCGTTGCGTTGTAGCGCTGCGATTTTCGCCTCGCTGAGGTGTCACTCGGCTCCGCGGCGAACTCCGGATTTGAAATGAAACCAAGGGATCATGAAACGACTCACCGCTCGGCTTGATCTTGGCTTGCTGGTCCTGCGTGGATCGGCGGCCTTACTTCTAATCGTTTATGGGTGGAAGAAATTCACCTGGCTGTTTCCGCTGATCAGCGGTCGCGTTGCGTGGAGTTCCTGGGGTTTCGCGGCGCAAATCGGCAAGATGGGATTTCCCTTGCCCATATTGCTGGCGGTCTTCGTCGTGCTTTGCGAGTCCGTCGGCGCGCTTTTCATCGCCGTAGGTTTGTTCACCCGAGTGTCCGCCGCGCTGACCGCATTGAGCATGGCTGGAGCATTGTATTTCAGTTTGCGAGTGGGAGAAGCATCGTGGCAGCTGGCGGCTTTATATGTTCTCTCGTTCGTTGCCTTGGCTGTGAGTGGTCCCGGCAGGTTCTCGATTGATCAACTGCTGAAGTCACGGCGCAAAAGAAGTGAGGCTTAGTTCCATGATGCGCCAGCTTCTTACTGAGTAACTGTCAATTCCCACTCCAACAGAGGTGTCCAAAAATTATTATGCCGGACTTTGATTGGCTAACGTCCGTTCATGACCGGCGGCTCGAACCTTGACGGGTCAATGTCAATATTGGTTTGTATCTCCGCGATCTTGAATTGAGACTGGTCCTCCATGTAATGATTGGTGATCAGGTACGGGAGCTTGATGCCATTCAAATCGCGATAGTCCTCGAACGTCCTCTCCTCAACCCTGGTTCCGAGCCGCGTTTCGATCTCGGTACGGACCTTATACAGAAGGCCTGACTGCACGTCGAAATATAAACGCTCTGACTTATTGCCGGTATGCGATTCGAGGACGTAATAGCTACTGTCTCCGATCTTCTCGATGCCCCTCACTGTGCGCGGCGTTTCTGATTTCTCGTACTTCACTGGCAGCAGGAGATATTCGTATCTGGCCCTGACATCGCCAAGACCCTCGGGCGGGATCGGGTTTCTACTCTGGGGGGTCACACGCCATCCGCGATCTCCGTTCAGGATTATTTGGACTTCATTCCCTCGATTCCTACTAGTGAGGAGGAGCCTATCCGGAAACAAAGCGTAAGCTTCGAAGGTTATGGATCCGCTCATGGCGACTATGTTAGTGCCTGAAACACGAATGGACTTCAAGGTGGCGCCCCCAACGGCCTTGCGATAGTTTGCTATCACCTGATCTGCGCTGGGTAAGGCCACCGAGGCCGATGCCGCCGGCGACTCGGGTTTCGCAGTCGCCGATGTGTTTGGCGTTGCGGGCTGCATGGCCTTGTTATAAGCGGCAATCTCTTCCGGGGTTTTATACCAGGGGACTGGTGTTCCCTTCGGATGTGCGCTCCCACGATGGCAAGTATTGCAGGTGACTACCGGCCGTCCATCAAAATTGCTTTGATTGATGGCGCGCATCATTTTAATCATGTCGCGCGCGATTAGCTTGGTCCGCTTCGCATCACTCTCAAACGGTCCCTGTTGAGAGACGTGGCAATAGTTACAACTCACGGACAGCGATCCGGAAATGAATTGCATCGTGTTGTAAAGCTCGCTCGCCGGCGCGTCCTTCATATCCGTCAGCACCTGAATATTCTTAAACCTTTGACCGACGGTTTGGCCGATGACTGGTTGTTGGCCCGCGGTCTGACGCGGCGGAACAGACTGCGCCACGATCTGCAACCTCAAAAACACCAGGCAGGGGATGAGTGCCACAGCGAATGCGACACCAATTATATTTTTCATTGTGAGTCCGATTTTCGCCGTATTTTCCCTCTTTTCGCCGGGCCGCGAGTTCGACCTCCGATCTGGCCGTCAACCCGACAATCGAGTCAGTCAGTGTCTAATTGAACTATTGCGAGCGCATTAGAGTATGCGAGGGGCGACCGTATGGCGATGACTAACTTCCGACACTTTCGGACACGCGAAGATTGAGTTGAAAGTTATCGTCATGGCCATCACCGGTGGGCCGCGAATTCAGCGGCCTCGACGTCCTGAAAATCCCATAAGGTAGACGATGGAAAGGTGCCTGAGCTTTGGCAAGAATCGTCGGATATATGTCATGGCGAAGAGGGAGCGCAGAACCTTATATTGGGCCAACAACAGGATGTAACTGAAATAGAGACAGTCCGCCGGCAGTTCATGAAACCATCTGACCAAGGATCTATCGAAGCAGGAACGTTTCGCTATGTACCGCGCTGGTTGCTGGTGATTCTGCGCGTGCATCTCGGGGTCATCCTGCTCATTACTGATGCGGGCAAAATGCTTCGTGGCAACGCGCCCTTTTCTGTCGAGATGTTGAGCTTTCTGCAGGGCTTTGTGATGCGGAATGCCTCGATGCCCTACCAGCATTTCCTTCAGCACGTAGTCATTCCGCACGCAACGGTATTCAGTTATTTGGTAATGGTAGGAGAACTGGCCGCGGGGCTGTCCCTGCTGCTCGGTTTGGGAACGCGCGTCGGCGCCGCCATTGCTATGTTCCTGTTCCTAAATTTTATGCTGGCCAAAGGCCGGCTCTTCTGGTCGCCTGACAGTGAAGACGCCGCGGTGTTCCTCAGCGCCTTTGTTTGTCTTCTCGGCGCCGCCGGTCGAGTTTGGGGGATGGATGCCTATCTAGCCAGGCGCTGGCCTAGCGTTCTCTTGTGGTAAGAAGGATGTTGAAGTGGTCGAAGCTTTTAGTTCCCGTGACGGTGATCCTTGGTGGTTACACTCGGACCCAACGCCCTCTACATCAATCCCAGATAAAAAGGAGGTCGGAAGAAATCACATGAGCCACACCGCCCTCGGTCTGCTTTTCTCCCTGATGCTGATACCGAACATGCCGGATTATCGTAGCCAGTCCAACCTGCGCGCGCATCCGGCTGGACCAAACTCGACCTCGTCCTCGATGGCTGTATGCGACCAGAGCGAAGTGTCGATACGCGACGGCTGGGTGCAGGAAGGCCCGCCATCCCAAACAATTACCGCAGCCTACATGACGATTGAAAACCACACCGGCGCCGACATCTCTCTAAGATCTGCCAGCACGGAAGTCGCGCAGACGGTCGAGCTTCACAAGATGGAACTCGTCGGCGGGATGATGAAGATGCGTCGAGTCGAAACCATCGACATTCTCGCCGGTGGCACAGCTGAACTGAAACCCGGTGGTTTCCACTTGATGGTGATCGGATTAAAGAAAGAGTTGAAAGAAGGGGACAAAGTGACGATCACGCTCGAGTTTTCGAATGACCTTCGAAAGACGATCACGATTCCCGTCAAACCACGGCGCGCGATGGTGAAGGAAGGTTGAAGAGATGAAACAAGTCTTGAGATCGTGTGCGCTGCTTCTGGTGCTGATCTTGTTGACCGGATTTACCTGGAAAGCCTCTACAGTAGTGCGCCCGACTCGGGGTGTCCTGAACAGCACGATGGACCCTCCCGCCAACGATTTCGTGCTGACGGATCAGAACGGCAACCCGTTCCATCTGTCGCAGTTGCGCGGCAAGGTTCTCTTCCTCTTCTTCGGCTATACGCATTGTCCAGATGCTTGTCCCACTACCATGGCAAAACTGTCGCAGGTTTATAAGTTGCTGGGACGAAACGCCAGCCAGGTCGTGACGGTATTCGTCAGTGTCGATCCCCATCGAGACACATCGAGCGTGCTGAAGAGTTATCTTGCGTACTTTCACATGAACGCCATTGGCCTCACCGGAACGAAGGAAGAAATTGATGTGGTCGTCAAAGAGTACGGCGCCAAATACGAGATCGAAGAGTCCGATTCCGCCGCCGGTTATCACGTCAACCATTCCACCGATCTGTACCTGCTGGATCAGAAAGGCGAGCTGGCCAGAACGTTTAATTATGCCGACGGCACGCAGGTGATTGTAGACGGTGTTAAGCAACTGCTCCGATGACTGTTAGTTGGACTTGAGTAGACAGTCTGCAAAAGTTGGAGAATTCGTCATTGTTTCCCGATTAATCAAAGGGAGATTTCCTGAAACAGGGGTGCAGCATGACACACAACAAACTAAAAAGACTGTCCGCCGTTTTCATCGCTTTCATTGTTCTTCTTTCTTTGTCTGGACTGGGTGCATCGCTTAATCTTCACCATTTCCGCAGTTTGCTGTGTTGAGGTAGGCAACAAGCCGACGATTTATGATGGCAGAAGACCCAGTCACCGAAACTGCAAAGATTCGCCTGCTCGGCGAGCCGGTGCTGCGCGAGATTGCTCGCCCGGTCCACTCGTTTGATAACTGTGCATTTATCCGGGAGAGACAACTTCTATTGGCGACGCTGCTGGACTTCCGCAAGAAGAATAACTTCGGCCGGGCGATCTCGGCGCCGCAGATTGGTTGCGGCAAGAGACTCATCGCCATGTATCTCAACGGTGAACGTCATATCATCGTCAATCCCGAAATCACCTGGACCAGCGCCGAGCGCTTCACCATGTGGGATGACTGCATGAGTTTCCCAGCACTGCTGGTGCGACTCGAGCGGGCCCGCTCAATTTCAATTCATTTTCAGAATGAAAAAGGCAGACACGAAGATTGGGAACATTTAGATATTGCTACTTCGGAGCTGCTTCAGCACGAGATTGATCACCTCGATGGCGTTTTGGCGATCGATCGAGCGCTCGACAGAGAGTCGATCATCCTGAGAGAGACGTATTCCGGGATGCGGGAACATTTTCGCAGGTTTGTTGATTATGAGATCGCTGCAGCCTCATCGTTGCCTTAAGGAAGCGGTGCGGCTGTTGGAGCATATTAATGAAAAAGGAAAACCGAAGTACTGGAAATGATGGGCTGAATCGCAGGAGTTTTGTTAAAGGGAGCGCAGGAGCCACGCTCGCCGCAGGCGTTCTTTATTCGCTTCGCCTGCCGGCGTTGGCGGCTAACCAATCTATCAGGGCGAGCCTGGCAAAGACCTACGTTTGTCCTCCCTGCGGTGCGCCGTGTGACAAACTTACCTTCGATAAGCCGGGCGTTTGCCCGCAATGCGGGATGGATCTAATTCCGTTCGGAGGCGGTGAAGGCACTCCGCCCAAGGTCGCAATCCTGCTTTTCAACGCGGCTGAGATCATCGACTTCGCGGGGCCGTGGGAGGTGTTTGGGACGGCCGGTCTGCTGGTGCACACCGTCGCCGAGAAGGCGGAACCTCTAACGATGGTCTTCGGCCAGAAAGTGATCCCGGACTATACCTTTGAGAACAGTCCGAAGGCTGACGTCCTGTTGGTGCCCGGAGGAGGGGTCTGGAGCAATGATGCGATTGGAAACCCGAAATTGATCCAGTGGATCCAAGCCAAGTCGAAAGATGTGATGTATGTGATGTCGGTTTGCACCGGAGCCTTCCTGTTGGCAAAAGCAGGTCTGTTGGTGAATCAGACTGTTACCGCCACGTATGGGATGATCGAAGACCTCCAAACGCCACAGACCAAAGTTGTCTATGACCAGCGCTTCGTCGAAAGCGGAAATCTCATTACCACCGCGGGATTGTCGTCGGGAATCGATGGCGCTCTGCACCTGATCGCGAAAATCCTCGGCCCAGGTAAGGCGCAATCAGTCGCCCTGGAAATGGAGTATCGCTGGGATCCGAATTCGCAATACGCGCGGGCGTCGATGGCGGACAGATTTCTTCCCGACGGATTGGCTTATGGCAAACCCAAGGTCAAAGGACTTGAAGCGACAATGATCTCGACCGCTGGAGACACGGATCGTTGGGAAGCGAAGATCCTGGTTTCGGATCCTCATTCGTCAGGCGAGATTTTGGCTCTTATGCGTGGACGGATTGGTGCTAACACTGCCAGGGGAGGAATGTTCAAACCTATTCCTCATATTCGAGGCGCGGTCGACGTGAGCCCGGCGAGCCCTGGCGATTCCAGGATCAAATGGAAGTTCGCTGATGATCAAGGCCGTGGTTGGGAAGGATCAGGCATGGTAGAGGCTGCGCCTGATGATAAGGGTAAGTTTGTCGTGACTCTTAGAATCACGAGAGAGAAAGCGTAAGGAGATGCCGGATTTGTGAGCGGAGATACTGTGACCAGTCAAACACGAACAGTTTGCATAGTTGTCTTTGATGAAGTCGAAGTGCCGGAGTTCTGTGTCCGTTCGAAGTTTTTCTGTCGCCGGCGGGCACCCGGGTTGAAGTCTGCACCGTGGCGGAAACAGAGAGACAATATCTAAGCGAAAAGAAGTACAACTGACCGACTACATAGCACGAAGAGTGCTTTAGGTCTGCTTACGCGTCGCTTCACTAACTGAAATTTAATTGGCTCGACTGAACCGGCTGGTCTTCCACCAGTCGAGCGTCAGCTGCAGACCTTCTTCCAGGCCCACCTTGGGTTCATAGCCCAAAACCGCCTTGGCGGCTTTAAGGTCCGCGAGGCTGTCTCTGACATCACCAGCGCGCACGGGTGCGTAGTCGGCTTTTATTTCATTTCGACCAGTCAAGCGTTTCAAGACTTCGAGCACTTCATTGATTGAAATGCTCTTGCCGTTGGCAATGTTGAATACTTTGCCGCTCGCTTCTGGCGCCTGAGCCGCCCGCATATTGGCTTCGACCGCATTCGCGACGTAAGTGAAATCGCGCGTCTGTTCACCATCACCAAAAATGGTGGGACGATCGCCGGTTTCGAGCGCCAGGATAAATCTCGATATAACGCCGGAGTATTGTGAACTCGGATCCTGACGCGGACCGAACACATTGAAGTATCTGAGCGAGACGGTTTCCAGGTTGTAGCTCCGGGTGAAGACCTGACAATAGTATTCGCCGACCAGCTTTGCCGCCGCATACGGACTTAAAGGATCGGGCCGCATCGACTCGACTTTCGGCGATTCGATCTGATCGCCGTAAGCGGAACTCGAGGCCGCATACACAACCCGGCGCACGCCGGCATCGCGAGCTGCCAGCAGTAGGTTGAAGCTGCCGTTAACGCTGGCATCGTGCGTTTCACGCGGCTGTTGCACTGAGCGCGGGACCGACGGGATGGCGGCTTGGTGAAACACCAGTTCGACGTCCTGCACAGCCCGATTGAGGGCCGCGGCATCGTTGATACTGGCGTTAATAAACTCTATCTCACCGCCGATTTCGTCCAGATTCTTAACTGAACCTGTCGAAAGATCGTCGATTACACGAACGCGTGCGCCGGCTTCTACCAACGCACGCGCAATATGTGATCCGATAAAGCCAGCGCCTCCCGTGACCAGCGCGATGCCGGACAGCGACATAATTAGCGTCCCACCCCCACATATTCAAAGCCCATCTCGCGCATGTCAGAGGGCGTATAAATGTTTCTCAAATCAGCAATCCGGGGCACCTTCATCAATGCCATGATTCTCTTCATGTCCAGGGCGCGAAACTGATTCCATTCAGTCACAAATACCAATGCGTCGGCATCTGTCGCCGCATCATATTCGTTGGCCGCATATTCGATCCTGGGCAGCATCTTTTCCGCTTCACTTTGCGCTACAGGATCAAAGGCCACCACGGTTGCGCCATTCTCGACCAATCCCTCAATAATATCGAGTGACGGTGCGTCACGCATATCGTCGGTTTCCGGTTTGAAAGCCAGGCCGAGCACAGCGATGCGCTTGCCTTTCAGATCGCCGCCGGTGAGTTTCTCAATTTTCGGAATCATTGCCAGACGCTGTAGCCGGTTCACTTCCATGACCGCGTCAACAATACGGGTGGGCGAAGAGTATTGACGGCCAATAACGGAGAGGGCCGCTGTATCCTTCGGGAAACACGAACCGCCAAATCCCGGACCGGCGTGCAGAAACTTTGACCCAATGCGGCGGTCCATGCCGATGGCCCGCGCTACATCGTGCACATCACAGCCTACGACTTCGCAAAGGTTCGCGATCTCGTTGATGAACGAAATCTTGGTAGCCAGAAACGCGTTCGCCGCATACTTGATCAATTCGGCGCCTTCCAATGACGTGGTGACGAATGGAGTTTCGATCAAATAAAGCGGCCGATAGAGATCCCGCATAATCGCTATCGCCTGCGGATCGGAACCACCGATTACAACTCGGTCCGGGCGCATGAAATCGGCGATGGCCGCGCCTTCGCGAAGGAATTCCGGATTGGACACGGTGCTGAACTCAATCGGCTTACTCTGGCGCTTGGTAATGATTTGCGCGATGCGTTTGCCGGTGCCAACCGGAACCGTAGATTTGGTCGCGACGACCTTGTAGCTGTCCATATGATCCGCGATGGCTTCAGCGACGTTCTCGACGAACGAGAGATCCGCGGAACCATCGGGCTTTGGAGGAGTGCCAACGGCGATGAAGATTACTAGTGATTGCTTGATGGCGGCGGCAATATCCGTGGTAAAGCTGAGGCGGCCGGCCTTTAGATTTTTCTGTAAAAGCTGATCGAGACCGGGTTCGTAGATGGGACTTTCGCCGTTTTTCAGTCGTTCAATTTTCTCGGTAGCAACATCGACACAAATAACATCGACGCCAAACTCAGCAAAGCATGCTCCGGTAACCAGTCCTACGTAACCGGAGCCGATCACGGCTATATGCATTCTCGATTCCTACAGTTGCAAGGGATGTCCGAGCAAAACTTACGGGTCACGAGCGCCATCGCGCGTGACCCGCAAAGTGTGTCGGAAGCGCGTGGAAACGCGCTATTGTTCTGGATTGAACGGCGTCTATCGCGTCGGACTAATGACGGTAACGGAACCACCGAAGTTAAGCGTATCGTCGTGATTGCTCGCGAAAATCGCTGCGGCCACTGCGCCACCTGCTGCAAGCAGCAACGCGGCGAGTGCACCACCACTAAGGTGACCGAAAGAATCCGGCTTGGTAAGTCTCGTGCAACGCGTACCAGGCTGCGGTGTTCCGGCCGATTCAGAAGTACCGGCGGCCACAGCTTTGGCACTGCCACCTGACCTCAATTCGACTTGACCTGCTTGTGATGCAACGACCATGTTGCCGCACTCGAGATCAACCATGAAGGTCGAGGCCTGGCTGGGATCAGCCACAGCAGCTCCATCCTTCGCGGTGACAATCGCTGAGTTGCCGGCCAGGGTTGAGACCTGCACGCGGCCCGCATCGAGATATCCTGAAATATTGCCGTCGCTAAAGCTCAGCTTAATTGACGAGTTCGGATACAACTGAACTCGACCCAGCTTGCCCAGGCTGACCGTCGCATTGCTATTGGCCGCCGTGGTAATGACGCTGTCTGAAAAGATCGTCGCTCCAGAGATCGCGGCTTGCCCGTTGACGGTTACTTGACCAGAAACCGAAAGCTCGCCTGATGCTTTCTGCGGCGCTGCCGCCAGCGTGACCATTGAGTAAACGCTCAGAACGGCAACTGCGACACAGAACGCAATCGACTTACGGCTCCAAGTTCTGCTAATCATCATTTCCTCCCATACGAAGTGAACAAGTTTTGTGGAAGCGCGCTTAAAAAAACGCACATCCGACGGCACTCTTCCCGTCGAACTCGAAAGTCTCGCTACCGCGAGACCAAAAAGAAAGCTTGGCAGGAACCTACAAAAAGGCCCTTGTCTGTGCCTTTTTACACGAACCACTGCCCGAATGTCAACAATAAAGCCCTGACTAGAAACGCTTAAGCTACAGTATTAACTAGCTTTGCGGGAAGATAGCACGCCAAAAAGGGGCTGTAAAGAGGTTTTTTCCCTTTGGCTGTTAAGATTCTGTGTCTTTCGGGTCCCCAAACCGGACGCTTCGTCATCAACCTACTTGGGAACTACGCGCCGAGCTCGCGTGCTCATGACATTGCCACCGCCATTGTCAGAAACGGCGTTTCCACCCGGCGATTTCGCACTCCGCTGAATCAAATCTGCTTGTTCGTATGGATCCAGCCGCGCAAACACGTAGAACGTCTCACCCGAGTGAAGCGACCCCAGGAAGCGAAATTTGTTGGCAAAGACCTCGTTGACGCGCAGCGTAACCGGCACAGGTGGCCGCTCGAATATCGTCTTAAACTCGTCGGTAGTAACGGCTTCGAGTTCGGGCACGTAATCGTTCCCGCTTTGACGGACCAGCCTCAGCGCCGTCTGGCGCAAGGCGTGAATCCGATTTAAATTACGTCGATAGTAGCCAGGCGTAATTTCCCTGCGGCTAGCTCGGTCATCTACCACCTCTTGCTCATTGTTCAGGTAGCCCAGATACGCTGTCACCACCGGGCCAAACTCCTGATCCGCCTGACGTTGGCCTGCGGCGACGCCCACGAAAGTCAGGACGGTTATGACGGAAAGAACAAAACGCACGGAACCAGAAAGACTACACATGGATGCACCCTCGGGCTGTCGGACCGGCTTCTTTAAGCGTCGGCATCATACTTTAGCGCGTGCTGACCTCAGAACGCCAGTTGGGATTCAAAAACGGTGCGCGCATTATAAGGACGGGGCCGGTTACTTTCGTTGCGCGCGCCATTCGGCGATGTTACATTTCAATTTCATCTCTAGTGAACAACCCATCTCTTAATTCGAGAAAAGTCGCGATCGGAGTTACTGGCGGTATCGCTGCATACAAGGCCATCGAAGTCCTTCGCGGATTGCAGCGCGGAGGCTGCGAGGTACGCGTGGCAATGACTCGTCACGCGTGCGAATTCATCCAGCCGCTCACCTTTCGCGCGCTATCGGGAACCTACGTGATCGTCGACGATTATTCACCTGATAATCCTGATCCGATCGCGCACATCACTTTTTCCCAGACGATAGATCTTTTCGTAATAGCGCCGGCAACGGCCAACACTGTGGCGAAATTAGCGAACGGTGTCGCCGACGACTTCATCACCTCAACTTACCTGGCCTGCACCGCACCAGTGCTGGTCGCGCCGGCGATGAACACCGCGATGTGGCAACATCCGGCAACCCGGCGCAACGTCGAAAAGCTGCGACGCGATGGTGTGCATTTCATCGAACCCGACGCCGGAGAAATGGCCTGCGGTACGATCGGACCCGGCAGGTTGAGCGCGCCGGAACGAATAGTCTCGGCGGCACTGAAGCTCCTGGAAAGCGGTCAGTTCAATTCGCCCGCATCGGTTGATCTGGCTAACGAACGGATTCTAATTACCGCCGGCGCAACTCGTGAACTCATCGATCCGGTCCGCTTTATTTCCAACCGCTCTTCAGGAAAGATGGGCTTTGCCCTGGCTGAAGCCGCCCGCGCACGAGGCGCGCAGGTTCGCGTTGTCAGCGGCGTAACCACGGCGGCTGCACCTTCAGGCATCGATGTGATCAAAACGACAACAGCGGAAGAAATGCGCGACGCGGTTTTGGGTGAGCTCGGCACGGCGACGATTTTTATCGCGGCGGCCGCGGTCGCCGATTACCGGCCCAGGCAAGTGTCGCCGGAAAAGATAAAGAAAACGGAGTCGGAATTGACTCTCGACCTCGAGCGCACGCCTGACATCCTGGCCGAAGTAGCGCTGAAAAAGATCGCAGGCCAATTGCTCGTCGGCTTCGCCGCAGAAACCAAAGACGTCATTCAAAATGCACAGACGAAATTGACTGCCAAGCGTCTCGACATGATCGTCGCGAATGATGTCTCGCGAACAGACGCCGGGTTTGAGTCCGATGCGAATGAGGTAACCATACTGGTCCGTGACAAGCCCGATTCGATCGTGGTCCCATTATCATCCAAAGATGAAGTCGCGAATCGAATTCTCGACGAGATCATCAAACTAAGAGACGGCGCGCCGAGAGCGAAGAGCGCCAGCTGACTTAATCAGACCCAATGCCCAACGATACAACCGGCGAACTGGTAGAGGTGCTGCGCAATTTGCGCGAGCAGGCGCAGTTTTTGAAGGAACTCGGCGTCGAGCAAGTCGCGCTCGATTCATCGGTCGAGTCGGCAGCCTCTCCGACTTCGGTCCCGCAAGCGACGGCTGCGGCGCCAGCGACGATATCGGCCGATACACGCCCGCCGTTTGCATCAGCGAAGCGCGAGGCCGTGTCGCCGAAGACTGCGCCGCAGCAAACCGAAGCGCTCTTCCACCGCATGACGCCCGCAGAACCTGCTTTAACCACGTCTGAAACACTGGAACAGATATGGACCGACATCGGCGACTGCACCCGGTGCGGTTTGTGCGAAGGGCGCACTCAGGTCGTCAACACTCACGGAAATCGAAACTCGCGGCTGATGTTCGTCGGCGAAGCTCCGGGCGCGGACGAAGATGCGCAAGGCAAACCCTTCGTGGGTCGTGCGGGACAATTGCTCACGAAGATGATCGAAGCGATGGGCATGAAGCGCGACGAGGTGATCATTGGCAACGTCAATCGCTGCCGGCCGCCCGGCAATCGCCAGCCAACTCTCGAAGAGGCCGCGATCTGCCGACCGTTTCTGTTCCGCGAAATCGCGTCAATTCAACCTGAGATAATTGTCGTCATGGGCAACACCGCGCTGCGTAATCTGCTCGAGGTCCGCGAAGGCATCACGCGCGTGCGCGGCAAGTTCCAGGACTTCCGCGGCATTAAAGTCATGCCCACGTTTCACCCCGCATATCTTCTGCGCGATCCTTCGAAGAAAAGAGAGACCTGGGAAGACTTGAAGATGGTGCGAGACTACCTCGATACGAATCCGCCAAAATCCAAACGATAGTTGAGTCTTCGCTTTCCCGACCGCCGGCAATCGCGTTAGGCTGTCGCGCAGTACTCGTCATGATTGGTTCTCAAACTTCAGCGGAATCTGCGGCGCAGTTCGCGCAAATCGCGGTGCCGGTTCATCTGCGGAAGCTGTTCACCTATCGCTTGCCGCCATCGATGCAACATTCCGCAAGGATCGGCTCGCGCGTGATGGTCCAGCTCGGCACCAAGTCGATGTCCGGTTACATCGTGGCGCTGCTTCCGCGGCTGCGCAGTGGTACGAGTCTCGTCGAAGCAGAACTCAAGGAGGTCCAGGAACTCCTCGACGTCGATCCGCCACTGACTTCGGAAATTTTGGAAATCACGCACTGGGTCGCCGAGTACTACGCCGCGCCGTGGGGCGAGGTGATGCGCGCGGCCTTGCCGGCGGGCATCAACGCAACCGTCGAGCAAACAGTCAAAATCACAGATCGAGGGCGGAACCAACTCTCAGAGTTGATGACTGAGATCACTCCGAAAGGTCGCGGACTGGCGATGCTCAGCGCCGAAGGCGAATTCGAAATTAACGCTTTCAGTTTGCGCCTGGGCTTGAAGCGGCCGCCGGCGTGGCTGCGCGAATTGGAAGCAGATGAATTGATCGAGCGGGGCTATCGCACGCGCAAAATGGCAACGCGAGCAAAGCGCCGCCGCGCGGTAAGGCTCGCCGACTCGGCCATTCAGGAAACCACTATCGCGAAGCAACGCGAGACGGCGGCGCAGCAGCGCGCGCTGCACATTCTCAAAGATCGTCCCGGCAGAGCGATGCCGGCCGTCGATCTAATTGAGCAGGCAAACATCAGCGAATCTGTCATCAAGACTTTGATGAAGAGAGGCCTGGTTACTGAATTCGAAGAAGAGCTACGGCGCGATCCTCTGGCGAATGCAAGTCTGCCCGACGCCGATCGTCTGTCGTTAACGTCGGCGCAGACGGCAGCTCTGCAATTAATTGATGAGCCGCTGAACGCGCGAGAGTTCGCGCCGTTTCTGCTGCACGGAGTAACCGGCAGCGGCAAAACCGAAATCTACATTCGCGGAATGCAACGCGCGCTCGAACTGAATCGCGGCGCGATGATGCTGGTCCCCGAGATTTCACTCACGCCAATTCTGTCGCGCCGTCTGCGCGCGCACTTTGGCGACCTGATTGCGATCTTTCATTCATCTTTGTCGAAAGGCGAGCGTTACGATGAATGGTCGCGTTTGCGTTCCGGCGCAGCGCGCGTCGTGCTTGGCACCCGTTCAGCCGTGTTTGCTCCCGTCACTGATTTGGGTTTGATCGTGATCGACGAAGAGCAGGACTCGTCTTACCGGCAGGAAGAATCGCCGTTCTACCACGCCCGCGACACTGCGATTGTGCGCGCGCAAAAAGAATCAGCGGTTGTCATTCTCGGCTCAGCGACGCCCTCGCTGGAATCGTTTCATAACGCCCAGTCGGGGAAATATAGATACCTCGAGTTGCCGGATCGCATCGGTAATCGCCCGCTGGCCCGCGCTGAAATCATCGACATGCGTGAAGTGTTTGCGCGGAACAAGAAGCCGACGGCTTTTGCCGAAGAGCTGCTGCAGGCGATCGAGCAGACCCACGCCCGCCGCGAGCAAACGATCATTCTCCTCAATCGCCGCGGTTATTCGAGCTTCATCCTCTGCCGTTCCTGCGGCGAATCGATCGACTGTCCGAATTGCGATGTCACGCTGACTTATCATCGCAGTGACCGCACGCTCGTCTGCCACTACTGCAATCACCGCCAACGCGCGCCGTCCGAATGTCCGAACTGCGCGAGTAAATACATCTATTACGTCGGTGAAGGCACCGAACAGGTGGAAGAAATTTTGCGCAAGCGTTTTCCGGGAATGCGCATCGGTCGCATCGACCGCGACACGAAAGCCCGGCGACGCGAATTCGAACAGACGTTGCTTGATTTCGGAAAAGGAGAGATCGACCTGCTCGTCGGCACGCAGATGTTGGCCAAGGGCCACGACTTTCCCAACGTGACACTGGTGGGAGTGATTTCCGTCGATGCTGGTCTGGCGCTGCCGGACTTTCGCGCCGCTGAGCGAACCTTTCAACTGATTACGCAGGTGGCCGGCCGCGCCGGACGTGGGGATTTGCCGGGGCGGGTCATGATCCAGACCTATCACCCGCACCATTACGCGCTGCGCCACGCGACGGCGCAGGACTATCGCGGCTTTTATGATGAGGAGATACGCCATCGTCGCAATCATGGGTACCCACCGTTTGTCGGGTTGGCGTTGCTGTTGATTCGTCAAACGGACCCGGTGCGCGCCAGACAGACGTCACAGGAGATCCGAAATTTTCTGAATGAAGCCAATCGCGATCATTCGTGCCGCATCCTCGGACCGGCGCCGGCCCCGTTTGCTCGTCTGCGTAACGAGTATCGAATTCAAATCCTCTTGAAGTCCCGAAGTCGAAAACGGATGCGGGCCGTCATCGATGACGCTTTAAAGAATTTTGAAGACGGCGGCGGAGACGCGCGCAGCGTCAGCCTTGAAATCGATCCGGTAAATATGATGTAACGATGTGGACACCGTGAACCAGGACAATTCCACCAACGAAGAGTTGACGCGCTACCTGCTCGGCGAAATGCCCGAAGAGGAGCAAACCGACTTTGAGATGCGCTATTTCAGCGATGGCCAACTCTTCGGTGAACTGTGCGCCCGCCGCAACAACCTGATTGACAGTTACGTGTCCGGCCGTCTGTCACCACCCATGCGCGAGCGCTTCGAAGCCGGGATCGATAAATCCTGGGCCATCAACGAACGCATTCGCTTCGCCGAAACGTTGCAGGGAGCAATCGACACACGCAGCGTCGGTCTAACGTCCGCGCCGCAAACGCGCTACCGTCAAACGCGTGCAGCGCTGTCGAGTTTCGTGTCAAGTTATGGCCGACTAATCATCGTAGCAACAGTCCTCCTGGTACTTTTGGGAGTTGGCTGGTTAATCCTTCGCTCTCGTCGTCAAGAATCGGTTGACGGGAATCAAGCTGGTTTGGGAAACCCCTCGTCCGCCTCAGCCGAAAAATCAGCGATTGATCCGAACCAGCCGCGCCCCACGGGTTCAGCCGCACCCGCTCAGACGCGCGACAATTCCGGCTCGCTTTTGACGGTTCCGCTAACCTCTGATCTGACAGGCACCGCCAGCGACGCGCGCGCCGACGTATTGGTTCTGCCGAGCATAGTCCTCGTCAAGTTGGTGCTGATAGTTGACGACCCGCGCGACGCTGACTACACGGCAGTCGTCACCACGGCGAAAGATGCTGAGGTCTTTAAGACGGGTTCACTTAAGCCTCACCCCAACGACGCCGGCAGAGGCGTGGATTTATTTGTGCCTGCCAATCGATTGCCGGACGGTGACTACGTCATTCACCTCAGCGGCGTGACGGCAAACAACGAGACGATCGCCGCTGGAAATTATTATCTTCGAGTGCGGAAGAGTTGAGGCTCAGAGATCTTGAGATTCGTGATTGCCTTTGATTCTCACGGAACCGATACCCGTCCAACCGGTTGAACTCACTGCCGTAGCGACCGACGGTGCGCCGTAGCTTTCTCAAGCATCGTGTTCGACGGAGCCGGCGTATGGTCTCAAGCCCTTATGACTGGATGATTTTTAAATCCCGCACGCATGGAACGTGCGCCCCTGTGGAGCCTGCGCTAAACTGATTGCGATGAACCTATTCGATCTCGCGACGGAAACCGGCGCGGTGTGCACGGTCACAGATGGCAATATCGAAATCAAGGCGGCCGCCGGGCTTGATGAAGCGGAGGCGGGCGACGTTACTTTTCTTTCGAATCCGAAATACACGAACAAGGTGGCGACGACGCGTGCTTCGGCAATTTATGTAACGGACAACGTAAGCGTCGAGCGTGACGACATCGCGGTTTTGCGAACCAGGGATCCTTATCTCGCGTTCACTCGCGCGCTGGTCCTCTTTCATCCACGACCGTCGTTCGAAGCGGGGATCGATCCGGCCGCAGTGATCGAGCTGAGCGCGAAGAGCGGCGACGGGACTTTCATCGGCGCGCGCTCGGTCATAGGCGCGCACGTAATCATCGGCGATCGCGTGCGCATTCATCCGAGCGTCACCGTCTATGAAAACGTCACTATTGACGATGACTGTGAAATCCATTCCGGGGTGGCCATCCGCGCGAATACCGTCATCGGCAAGCGCGTGATCATTCATAACAATGCAGTGATCGGCAGCGACGGTTTCGGATTCGCGAAGGACGAAGACAAACACTGGCTCAAGATTCCGCAAGTCGGTCGCGTGGTGATCGAAGACGACGTCGAGATTGGCGCGAACACGACTATCGATCGCGCCTCGACCGGCGAAACTCGCATCAAACGCGGCGCTAAGATCGACAACCTGGTCCAGATTGGCCATTCGTGCATCGTCGGCGAAGACGCTCTGCTCTGCGCACAGGTCGGCCTGGCCGGCAGCTCGCGCATCGGCGATCGGGTGATTCTCACTGGACAAGTAGGCATCGGCGGGCATATTACTGTCGGAGACGACGCCATTCTCTACCCCCAGAGCGGCGTCCCGAACGATGTCGCGCCGGGCGAAATCCTGGTCGGCACACCGGCATTTGAAGTGAGCGCGTTCTGGCGCGCGGTGGCAGTATTTAAGAAATTGGGAGACATTCCCAAACGAATCCGGGCTTTGGAGAAAAGACTGGATGAAGTTGAGAAGTCACAACCGGAGCGTTGATAAACTGCACTGGTCGCCTGAAGAGGTGAAGCAGGCAGTTTGGTTTTGGATCTTGTGGTCGATCTATGTCTGCTTGTCGGCCTTCCTGATCACGGCCCTACTTACCGAGTGGCCCTCGTTTCTTCACGAACCAGCGAACTATTTTCGTTAAATGATTTGATTCCACTACTTATTCGTTAGCCTGCTTGACCGGATAGACCCAGACGACAAAGCTCAGCTTTTGACCTCTGCGGTCACCTGTGACCTCCCAGCAACCGGGCGCCGGTGCCCAGACACCCGTCAGCATGGCGGCATGAGGGATAAAAAGCGCGTTCGTGACCCTGCTCACCATAAGGGGCGGCGCGTCCCCATCGAGCCGTCGTCCGGTGACCTTTAGGTCATAGTCCTCTTTTTTGTGGTAATCAAAATCAACGCTTCCCCAGAAAATCTTTGCGGTCAAATCGTCTTCATGGCCCGGTCTGTGCGGCACCCAGCCCCAGACTTCACCCGATTTCGGAAGGGCGATCCATAGTTTTTCCGTACCCAACCAAAAGGCATCATCGTTCGCACCCATCTGGTGCTCGCCGGGAGGCGTGAATGGCGTGGTTGGCGCAACTGTAACCGGACAGGAGGCCGGCACTACAGGGCGCTGTTCATCGACAGAAGGCGATTGCACCGACGTCGCTGTCGTTGACGACCGAAAACGGAAACAGCCCAGGGCGCAGGAACCCACGAAGATCACAATCAAGACGAATGTTTTGCTCATCACAAATGGTTAGACGGAGCATATGGCGGAGTTCTTCCGTCGCACGGCGGAGTTGACCCGGCGGCGCGAATTCAAACACGCCTCGGCGGACCAGTCATGATGCGAAACACACTCCCCGCCGCTGGCGTCCAACGGTTTGTTCGCCGACGGTTAACATCCAGCATGCGCAGCCAAGTCGCGCAGCGCGACAAATTGATCTTTCGTCAGATCGAAGTGTCGATCACCTAGCCGGAACTTTGCCTTTTTAGCGTTCGCGATTTTCGCAAACACCTCACAGGGAACCGACACACCAAGCGAGTCGACGACTAGATTCATGCTCTTTTGTGAATTGACGATCTGCACATCCGGAATACTCCAATGCGCAGCGTCCGCGGTGATTTCCAAGTCCTTCTGTTTGGACAGCTCCCAACGATTCAAAGGAACGTTAACCGAAAGGAAAAGCAAACTAATGGATTGCGGTTTGATAAGAGTCTGCCCGTGATACGTAAAGAAAGCAGATAGCCTCAGCTCTCCGTCTTCGATCGCATAGCTAAAAGGACTGTTGGTGGTAAAGTTCTTTAGATGCATTGGACCAAAACGTACGACGGTTGTGTCTGTTTTGTCGTTGTAAACGGTGGTGACCTTTTTGTCTTTCTCAGGGAATGCAGGGTCTTGCGCGACGGCGCCCAGCGACGCGCCAATCACAATCAAAACGATACATGCAATCTTATTCTTCATAGGCCCCCAATTCTGTGCGCAAGTCAGCGAACGGTTTGAGTTGACCGGTCCACGCCGTCAACACGCGCCATGATAGAACCGGATCAGTTTGATGAGAAGCTCGCTGAGCGGTGGCTCCGGTCCAATGGTCTAATGAGCGTCGGACTTACAATACTCCCAGCTCAAATACCCACGACAAAAATAAGCGGCGAGGTTCCGGCATACACCTCGCCGCTCGGAAGGTGACTCGCGAAAGGTGTGGCGGTGCCGCTGTGGTCGTATGTGTCGCTGGTCCGTCAACACTAACGCTGGCCGCATCCCAGTTGCAGCGCGCTTCCGCGCTTACCTCTGGCTATCTTTCGCCGCGCGCCGGCGGTGACTACGCGAATGCGTCAAGTACAAATCTCGCTAATTCGTGGGCGCGAATTTATGAAGGATGCCGTCCAGTGCCAGAAAATCAATAGGCTTGGCCAGGAATTCATTACAGCCCGCATTGATTGCGCTGTCATGAACTCGACTACCGTAGCTGGTCATCATCACGATGGGTAGTGCGCCAAATCTCGACTGCTGCCGAAGCTGACGAACGACTTCGAGGCCGTGGAGAATGGGAAGATCAAAATCGACGAGCACCATATCAACCGGGGTGGTTTGCGCAATATGCAAACCCTCCTGGCCATCTT
>Ga0207686_10000141_pt1 | contig 56428 bp, 40 predicted proteins | sample KBSM24metaG_FD_184396 | JGI IMG/M metagenome (GOLD analysis project Ga0207686, IMG submission 184396) | Miscanthus rhizosphere microbial communities from Kellogg Biological Station, Michigan, USA - KBS M2-4 metaG (SPAdes) (version 2) | ecosystem: Host-associated > Plants > Roots > Rhizosphere >...
CAGAACAGCACATCGTACACGCAAACGCCAGGCAGGATTGAAGGATTGCCATTGTCAGTCACAATGTCCTGGTGAGGCGGCGAATGCGCGCCATCAGCTCACCGGGTCGGAACGGCTTCACGACGTAATCGTTAGCGCCGTTGTCCAGTGCGCGTACGATGTGCTGTTCTGTCGATTTTGCCGTCAGCATGATGATCGGAACCTGGCTCCAGGTCGCGTGCTCGCGAATCTTCCTGATCAATTCAAATCCATCGACGTAGGGAAGCATGACGTCGAGCAGCACTAATTCCGGCGCAGTTTCCGTCGCGTCGATGTATTGCGTCGCCTGCCGTCCGTCGCGAGCGATTTCAACTGCATATCCCCGCCGCGTCAGCAAGTGTTCGAGGATCGTCACGATTATTTGATCGTCCTCGACCACAAACGCCTTTCGCTGAGATTGGTTTTCGACAGCGACCAGGGTTTGTTCGTTGGTCATTTCCATATCGACTTCCGGCGGTGTTCACGGCGGCCTAAACCCTGTAGTTCGTCAGGTTTCCGGCATGATTGGTACTGGCAATATTGACAGGTGACTTAGGACGATTATGTTTCCACTCTTACGATCGCACTAAAGCGGCTCGAATTCGATGGAGACTTCATCCGAATCCATACAGGTGATCGCCTCTCCGACGGAAGGCGGAAACACGCTGCGCAGCATCGTCGAAATTATTCGCGGCATCATGCAGGCCGACGTGGTGAGCATTCTTGGCTTTTCGTTGGACGATGAAACATTCAGTTGGAAGGCAGCCGCTGGTTTTCGCTCAGCAGAGATCGATTATGAAGAAACTACCCGGCGTCCCGGCTCTGCGCGTCTGATTCTGGAGGCGCTGGCGGAAGACGAAGCCGTCGTTTTTGAAGGTGCGGGATCGACTGCGGCCCTGCCGCTTTACGTAGCCGAGGGTGTCGAATATCTGGCGGTCGCTCCCCTGCGAATCTCGGGAAACAGATCAGGCGCCGTCACGGCAGGTTTTCGCGCCCCTCATCATTTCTCAGATGACGAGAAGACACTGCTGAAAGATTTGGCAGAGATGGCTTCGCTGACTCTCGATAACGCGCGGCTGCGGGAGATGGTCGGCGAAACTCAGCAGAGGCTGCGACTGGCGCAGTTGTTTGCGCACATCGGCACGTTTGATTGGAACATCGAGAGCGGCATCAACACATGGTCGCCGGAACTGGAAGAGATGTACGGGTTGCCGCCGGGCGAGCATGCGGACACGGAAATGGTTTGGGCGGATCATGTTCATCCGGACGATCGGAGCACTGTCATAAATTGCGTGCTGCGCGCATTCGAAACCGGCCAACCTGTCGACGCTCAATGGCGTGCGACCTGGGCTGACGGCAGCGTCCGCTGGTTGCTGGGGCGGTTCCAGCTTTTCTCGGATGAAGTAGGACAGCCCATGCGACTGACCGGGATCAATCTCGATATTACGGATCGCAAACTCGCTGAAGACCGCGCGCGTGAAATGCAGGAACAACTCGCGAAATCACAAAGGCTCGCCGCGATTGGCCAACTCGCCGCCGGTGTCGCGCATGAGGTCAATAATCCGCTGGCGACGGTCATGGCCTGCGCCGAAGGCATGATCCGCGACATGCGCGATCCCATCAGTAAGAAGTTTGCGGCCAGCCGGCGCTGGGACGTCTACGCCGACGAAATAGTGAGGCAGACAATGCGGTGCAAGCAGATTACGCGCGGACTCCTGGACCTCACCCGCCAGCGTGAACCGCAGCGCGTCGTCTGTGACCTCAACGGCCTCGTGGCCGATTGTGTCCGCGTCGCGGCGATGCGCAAGGATGTGAGCCTCGAGTTCCGCACCTCGCTGGACCAGAGCATCAGATTAATTGAGACTGACCCGGAAATGGTGAGGCAAATTTTGGTGAACTTGTTGGGCAATGCGATAGACGCGATCGGAGAGGACGAAACCGGCGGCACGGTCACAGCCTCAACCAGACTGGAGGATGCGGGCGTCGTCATCGAGATAGCCGACACCGGTAACGGCGTCTCGCCTGATGTGTTCGCAAAAATGTTCGACCCCTTTTTCAGCACCAAGAAGACGGGGAAAGGTTATGGCCTGGGCTTGTCCATCAGTCTGAGTCTCGCCGAATCGCTCAGCGGCGGACTGACCGTTGAAAGCAGCGCCGGCCACGGCAGCAGATTTCGTCTTACGCTGCCGCCGAATTCACTTTTAAGAGTGAGACTATGAAGAAAAATATTCGAGTACTGATTGTGGATGATGATTCTTCGCTGCGCTCATTCCTCGCTGAGCGTCTTTCGCACGGTGATTTCGATGCCGTGCCCATCGGCAGCGCGCGTGAGGCACTCAAGCTTCTGGCAGAATCCGATTACGACGTCGTGCTGTTGGATATCACGATGCCCGATCTCTCCGGGCTCGAAGCTCTCGAGCAAATCAGAAACTTCGAAGACCCGCCGGAGGTGGTGATGCTGACGGCCGACACCTCGCTGCAAACCGGAATTGAAGCGATGCGGCGCGGCGCATATCACTACCTGACCAAACCAGCGATGCTTGACGAGATGGAAGCCGTTCTGCGAAAGGCGCACGAAAAACGGCGGCTGCTGAAACAGAACGCCTCTCTGCGATCGGTGGCGCGGCCCACAGATCGCGCCGAAGAGCCGGGCATGATTGTAGAAAGCGACGCGATGTCGGCGTTGGTAAAACAGGCAGAGGCCGCCGCGCGCACTGATTCGACGGTGCTGCTGACCGGCGAATCAGGAACCGGCAAGGACGTGCTGGCCCATTACATTCATGCAATGAGCCCGCGATCTGCGGAAACGATGATCAGCGTTAACTGCGGCGCTTTGCCCGAGACGCTGATAGAAGCGGAATTCTTCGGACACGAACGCGGCGCGTTTACCGGAGCCAACGCCACGCGTCGTGGCTTGCTCGAAGCTGCCGATGGTTCAAGCCTTTTCCTTGATGAGATTGGCGACCTGCCGCTCATGATGCAGGTCAAGGTTTTGCATTTCCTCGAGCAGGGCCGCTTTCGCCGGGTCGGTTCCACGAAAGACCAAAATGCTGACGTGAGAATCATCGCCGCGACGAACCGCAATCTGCCCGTCGAAGTCGACCGGCAAACTTTCCGCCCGGACCTTTACTATCGGCTTAACGTTGTCTCGCTGCACATTCCGCCCTTGCGCGATCGGCGTGATGCGATCCCACGTTTCATCAAACATTTCCTGAATCACTATCGCGTTCGCTTCAATCGCCCGAACCTCGACGTAGCAGACGACACGCTCGAGCGTCTGCAGAATTATTCATGGCCCGGCAACGTGCGCGAGTTACGGAATTCTCTGGAGCGCGCCGCCGCGTTGTCGAACAGCGATCTGCTCGAACCCGCGCAGTTTCCATTCTTGCTCGCGAAAAAGCCCGCGCAACCCACCGGGTTTCAAGCAACACCGGTTCCTGCAGGATTATTAACGATGACCCTCGAAGATATGGAGCGCGAGCACGTCCTGCGCATCCTTAACGACCGCAGTGGCAACCGCGAGCGCACCGCCGCAGTTCTGGGCATCTCGACCCGCACGTTGTATCGCAAGCTGCGCGAGTACGAAGCGCAGGGCGCGCCGGTTGCGGCCTTTACCGAGGCTTGATTACCCACTGCGAAGTGAATGATAGAAATCTCCAACCGGCTCGTGAACAGGGAATGACACGCTGTCAGTGATGACAAAACGTCAGTCATTCTTGTCATCACTCTTCACGCCGTGCACTCGATCGAGTTTCATCGCTCAACATCAATAACTCTCCGCGTATTCTTCGACTTATAAGTCGCTGTAGCCGTTCATCAGCTCATGGCACGTCCGTTGTACCAGCCACTGCCGAACAAGGAAGCAGAGAGTTTGGCGCGGCGGCTTTTATAGCGCCGCACCAACTCTCCAACAGCGATCATTTTTCACTACTCGCGGGAGACAGAAACAATGAAAACAGAAAAACGATGGAGAGGTGTGCTGGTGTCCGGCCTGTTTGTGTTGGTGGCCAGCGGTGGGCAGCACACAGCGGCACTACCTGTTCGCGCACGCGGCGCTGCGTGGGGTTAAGGCCAACGGCGAGACACCGTGGTCATCCGGCGACTAACGACCACCACCTCGGGCTTCGATCATCCGCAGCGACTCACGGCTTACGAAAATCTTCGCATGATATTGCTCGCCCCAGCCGACCGGCGTCACATCGCGATACTCGCGCAGCGGACCGCCTCCGTGTCCTTCCTCAAGACTTGCTCGCAAGGACGCGCGCACGTTCGGATCAGCCCCTCGATCCAGCAGAAGGCGGGTGAAATGCGCTTCATCCGGCCGGCCCTTGCCGTAGTTGACCCAGAAGTTATGCTGCGAAACGACCGTTGAGAAGAGTGACGTGTAGCCGCCGAAACCGTCCGCGTCGACCGCTGAACGAACGTCAGGATTCATGCCCTGATCGAGCAGCCATTCGGCGATCTCCAACTCGTCGAAGTAGGCGGCGATATGCAGCAGTGTGGTGCCATGTACCGGTGTTCCCTGGGCCGTGTACGGCTCGGCGGCGCAAGCCGGAGCGAGCAGGAAAACTTCGCTAATATCGAACGTGCGGGTCAGCAGTTTTGGATCGCGCGCGAGATGCATCTCGAGCAGATCGATTCGTCCGCGATGAAGCGCCATCAACGGCGTGTCGGGCGGCTCGAAGCCATGCTCGACGTACATCTCCAGAATGCGATGCTTGGCGCCAGGGTTGCGGCTATCGGTGCCGAGCAGGTGCTCCATAGTGTTCCGGTCCACCCCGTTGGGCCCAACGATGCGCGCGCCCAGCGTGAAGAGCACAGCCGTTCCTTCGACACTCAGCGTGTACGCCGGACCGGCCAGCGTCCATCGCTCGAGCGACGGGCGTCCTGCCAGATCGTAAATCATCCGGACAGTGTCCGTCTTGCCCTGAAGCGCGGCGCGCCCGGCCGCCAACTCCAGATCTTTCGCGCCCTGGCCGTGAAGGAACCGAATAATTTCGTCGCGGCCAAGATTCGCCGCATAACTCATGGGTGGGCCCCAATTGCTATCAGTGCGCACCAGGACATTCTCACGGATGAGCGCTGGATTTCTCTGGATGAGATCACGCACCGTCTCAAGGTCATCGCGCCAGATCGCATCGGCGAGCTGCACCGCCTGAATTAGTCTGGTCCAACTGGAGGCGTCGTAGCTGCGGGCGAGCACAAGCTGCGCATCCGCTAGCTTGGTGGTGGACGGATCGATTGATTCGGGATGATGCTCCTTCAACTCAGCGATCGCATTTCGATCGCCGGCATGAATGGCGTGGAGAAATTCCTTAGCCTGACGGTGCAACTGGTCCAGGTTCGGCCGGACGGGTAATCGGCGAGTAGACATACGAGCCTCCTTTGAATGGGCCCGCGGTCCGCTGGCGTCGGGCAAAGGAGGTTCGGCAATGATTCCGAACGTCTCACAAACAATTCAGGGTGGACTCGGTCCTGTCCGCGGACGGGAGGCGCCCTGCACGCCGAGCGCCAACTTACCACCGAGCGGCCATGCAAACAAGCGGTTTGGTTCGTAGTGGTACTCGTTGCTGGGAACGCGGACGTCCCCGTCCGCATAACTGCGATTTAGATTGACTGCGGACGAGGACGTCCGCGTTCCCGGCGTTAAGACGATCAGATCTACCACTTAGCGGTTACAATGTAGCCGAATTTCAAAACCTGAATCTTGAAATAGCTTCGAGAGCAATTTGCCAATCTGACAAAACTCATGGAACCGAAACCCGCCACGACTAATACCGAAGAGAATCTGGATCGCGCAACGCTGCTCAAGCGGACGAATGAACTGGCGAATGAATTCCTCGATAGCGTTGCGCAGCGACCGGTGGCCCACCGGGTTGATTTCGAAACCTTGCTGTCCAAAATGCGCGGCGATGGTCTTTCGGCCGATGCCGGCGACCCGGTCCGGATAGTGGAAGAGCTGTCGGCACTTGCTGACGAGGCGGTGGTCGCAACGGCGGGGCCGCGATACTTCGGGTTCGTAGTTGGCGGCGCGTTGCCGGTCGCGTTGGCCGCTGATTGGCTGACCGCCACCTGGGACCAGAACGGCGCATTCTTTGCGCACTCTCCGCTCGCAGCGGCAGCGGAGCAAGTCGCCGCAGCCTGGCTCATCGATCTCTTTGGACTCGACCGCGGCGCGAGTGTCGGGTTCGTTACCGGCGGCACCATGGCGAACTTCACAGGCCTCGCTGCCGGAAGACATGCGCTCTTAAAGCGTTTAGGGTGGGACGTCGAGAAGCAGGGCCTGATGGGCGCACCCACGATCACCGTCGTCACCAGCGACGAGTCACACATGTCGATCTTTGCAGCGCTCCAAATGTTAGGCCTCGGAAGTGGGCGCGTTGTCAAAGTGCCGGCCGATGAGCAAGGCCGAATGCGGGTCGATGAACTACGCCGAACGCTCACGCGAATTCAAACCCCTGCCCTGGTTTGCGCGCAGACGGGAAACGTCAACACCGGCGCATTCGATCCTATCGCCGGCATCGTCGACTGCCTGCGCGATTTTGATAGTTGGTTACACGTAGATGGCGCCATCGGTTTGTGGGCGGCTGCATCGCCGGCCCAGCGATCGTTGATTCATGGAATCGAAATGGCCGATTCGGTTTCGACCGATGGGCATAAGTGGCTAAACGTGCCTTACGATTGTGGTCTCGTGTTCGTAAAGGATCCCGCTGCCCACGTCGCGGCGATGTCACTGAATGCACCGTATTATGTGACCAAGGGAGCCAGCCAGCGCGACAACTGTGACTGGGTGCCCGAGGCTTCCCGCCGCGCGCGAGGCTTCACTGTCTATGCAGCTCTGCGGTTTCTTGGCCGGAACGGCGTCAGTGATTTGGTCGATCGCTGTTGCCGTCTGGCGCTGCGAATGGCTGAACGGCTTTCGGGCGATTCAGGAGTGACGATTCTAAATGACGTGGTTCTGAATCAGGTGCTGGTACGCTTCAAAGATCCGTCGGGTGTGAATGATGATGAATTCACGGCCGAGGTGATTCGGCGGGTGCAGGAGGACGGCACCTGCTGGCTGGGCGGCACCACCTGGCACGGCATGCACGCGATGCGGATTTCCGTTTCCAACTGGTCGACGACTGAGGAAGATATCGATGTCTCGGCTGAGGCCATCCTCAACTGCACCAAAAAATAATGGCAGCGCTCGGTGAGTACTCGGTTCACCGAACGCCGGCCATCGCTCTTCATCCACCGCAGCTATTGCTTCAGTGACTTCATGTAGTCGACCAACGCCTTGGCGTTTTCCGCAGTGATGCCTTTGGTTTCGTAGCCGGGCATGTTGGGGGGCTTCTCGGCTTTCTTTCCCTTCAGGATGGCCTGCACCATCTCGTCATCCGAGAGCGATGCATTGAATTTCTTCTCGGCCTTCGCTCCATGACATCCTTTGCACGTGGCGTTGTATTTGTGCGCGGCGTCAAAGGTCTCCGTGCTGGGCACCGCAGCCACAGAAACGACACCCGCGGTCGCGAGTCCGGCTAACACCACGATCATCACTTTAGTTTTGAAACTCATACCTTGTTGCCTCCCGGAATTGCATCCCCAAAAGTTAATTGTGATCCGAATTAGTCTAGGGAACCTGCCGATCCTGGCAACTGTTATTTCTGACAGGTGGAAAGTAGCCGGGGCTTTGTCCGTATTATGTGATTCGATCGTGGCAGGGCAGCTTGCCCGTGATTTTCACGGGCCGGACGTCCTCGCCACTGTTAAGCGGCTCGCAGATAGACCCACTTGTTGAAAAATTCCTGCAGATTTCGTTTGCTCGCTTCTTCCATAGCTCGCTGAAAGTCGGCAGTAGTTACCGACTTGCCGAAATAACTGCGCGTGTAAAGCCGTAGGCCACTCCAGAATGCCTGTTCACCTAACTCTGTCCGCAAGAGATGAATCACGTACGCTCCTTTGTCATAGACGAGCGTTCGATCCTCAGCCGTGGGGTTGTTCCAATCAGGAAAAACTAAGGAGCGGTCCTTGCCGGCGGTGCGTACCTTCTCATAATTCAAACGATACTCTTCGATGTCTTTCAGATATTCCGCTTGCCCGAAGCGGTGTTCTTTATAAGCCGACGCCATAAACGAAGCGATGCCTTCATTCAGCCAGAAGTGCGTCCAGTCGCGATTCGTGACCATATTGCCCCACCACTGATGGGCCAGCTCGTGTGCGCCTAACCAGATCGCGCGTTCATTCGCCAGCACGTCGCGGCCATAAGTTTCGCGCAGGGCAGTGAAGCTGCTCATCTCCTGCTCGACACCGCCCGCGGCCAGGACCTGGGAGTAGCCTGGGAATGGATATTTCACTCCGGCTTTATCTTCGTAGAAATCGACCATGTCCGCCGTGTCGCGGAAGATCCTGCGCAGTTCATCGTCTGTGTATTGCTCAGACACATAGCGAAGTTCGACATGACCATGACGCTCGGTTACTGTGCGAAACTTCCCAACCGCAAAGCCGAAGACGTAAGTCGGCACCGGCGCGTCCTGCTTCCACTCAGATAAAACCTTGCCGTTTGCGAGTGTATGCTGAGTGACCATTCGATCATTCGCGACCGCGGTCAGCCCCGCAGGCAGCACGAGTTTCAGGTTCAAGGTCGCGCGACGATCGGGACCATCTAGACAAACCATCCACTGACTTGTCGAGAAGACGGTGTAGACCTGTCGTCGATCAGGCCAAAAACGAATGCCGCGACGCGGCGAGCCGTGATATTCGATCTCGATTTCGCGCGTCTCGTTCTGCTTCACGGCGCGCGATAAAGAAATGATGACCTGACGCTCACGCCGCACAAATTTCTGCGCCACTCCCTGGTCTTTGACTGAATCGATCGTTAGTTCGCCGCAATTAAGTTCGACTTCGCGCAGACCAGCGGTCCGGGAAATGAATCTGAGTGTTTCCGTTCCCGTGAGTGATTTGCGATCGATATCGGGCTCGAGCAGAAGGTCGTAGTGAACGACATCAAAGGGCGGAGCCGCTGGCGTTGTTTGATTAGCGCCGGCGCGGGTCGCAAACGCGACGAGCAACAAAGCTGAGGCCGAGAAGACAATTCGTCGCAGCAAGCTGTGATTGTTGAAAAGTAACCAGGAATTCTTGCGTTTCATGTGACCCAACGATCGGAGATTATCTGCGGTGACGGATCCTCTGTTCGTGACGGCTTATTAACGCCGAAGGCCTTAGCGAATTCCAGCCCAGGGCATCGCCCTCGGAACGAACGATTTGGAGTCGATGGAACTCTGAAAGAGTTCGCGAATTGATCAAGCCTGGCCTCTTTGAGCCATCAAAGCCCCTGGCAAAAGACAATGCCGCGCGAAACCGTCCGGCTTCGCGCGGCGTGTTCTTTTGGAGTGCACCTTACTCCAAAATCGTCCTATTTTGCCGGCGCTTTCAGAATCTCGGCCAGCGCTTTCATTCGATTCGCATCCGCCGGATTCGTCGCCTTACCAGCAGCCATTCCCAATGGCAGTGCGATGCCTTGCAGTGCGCCGACCGCGCCTGGACTCATGTTCGAAGTCTCGGCTTTCTGAATCGCACTGCGCAATCCCGCAATACGGTCAGCCGGCAGAGCCTGCGATCGCTCCAACTGATCGACATAAGCCTTGGCCACCGTCAAATTCTTCGGCCACACCAACCTTTGCTGGTTCTGCACGTTCAACTCAGCGACCTTTACCGTCTTCGCTGCGTCGATTTCGTTCTGCGTCAGGAACTTGGTCGGCGTCAGTTCGAAAATGTCGAGACCGCGCGCAATCTCAGAAGCGTAAATCTGTCCGTTGTACCAATACGCGGACCAGTCGCCGCCCAGTACGAGCACGTTCGGATCAATCGGTCCGCGATCGAAGTAAGCAATTTCCTGCGGATGAGCAGCATCGGTGAAATCCATGATCGAGATTCCGCCCTGATACCAGGCCTGCACTTCAATGTCGCGACCCGGCACCGGAATCAGCGAACCGTTGTGAGCGACACAATTCTCGCTGTCACCCTGGGCCGCCGGCATCTTGTAGTAGCTCGCGAAACTCAGCTTGTTGTTTTCAAGATTGAAGATCGCATCCGCGCCCCATTTGTTCGGATCGTTCGGGCGGCAACGGGCGCCGAGACCGCCGCCCCATTCGTCAGTGAACACAACCTTCTTGCCGTCGTTCGAGAACGACGCCGAGTGCCAATAGGAATAATTCGTGTCGTTCACCGCATCCACGCGCTTCGGGTTCGCCGGGTCTGAAATGTCGAGCAGGATTCCGTTGCCCGAGCAAGCTCCGGCCGCCAGACCAATCGCCGAATAAACGGTGATGTCATGGCACTGGTTGGTGTCGCGTGCCTTGGTGTCGTTATCTGAGAGCGAGCCGCCATTATTCAAGCTGTTGATGACGCCGCTGCGCGGATCCATGAACACCCGCGGACTGGAAACTACCTTTGCGTTTTGCGGCGCCGCGACCGGCACCTTGATTACGTCGATGCGAAACAGCGCGGTGTTGGGATTCTTGTCCGGCGTCCCGCCGGAACAGCCGGGCAATTCTTCCTCCTGCCGGACGAACGAAGTTCCTGAGACGTAAATGTAGACGTTGTCTTTGTCCTTCGGATCGACGACCAGCGTATGCGTGTGCGAGCCGCGGCAGGTCTGCACGGCCGCCACCTGCTTCGGCGCTTTGATGTCGCTGATATCGAAGATTCTCACACCGCGGAAACGATCCTTCGAGGCCGCGGGTAACGGATTCTCATGTGAGCCCGCGGGCGGCGGAGGCGGCGGTGGAAATCCCTGCACGCCGCAATCGACGCGGCCGTTGGCCATCTCGACCGACATGAACATCAGGTTCTTGTAAACCGAGACGTCGCCCTGCCCGCCGGGACAGATCATCGAGGTCAACAGACTGGTCTTCGCCGGATTTGAGATGTCATAAATATTGACGCCGTAAAAATTTCCCAGAAACAGGCGATTGCCCTGAAAGGCCAGGTCGGAGTTCGCAAAGCCAAGGCCGGCGAGCACTAATTTGATCGAGCCGGGCATCTGTTTCGGCTCACCAATGCCCAGCACCGTGGTCAGCGTCTTGTCGACTTTCGGGTCCTCCGGATTATTGGTGCCGAGGTCAAACGCATCGGGTTTCTTGAGCAGCGTGACATGCTTGATGCCCATCGACGCTTCACCCGCATCGTAGACGCCGGGCTTGAGCTTCGCGCGTTCATCATTTGCATCGGCGCCGGTCATGCCCGCCGGTAGCGGCGGCGCCGGCTTGGGCGCAAACGGATTCTGCGGTTCCGCCGCCGGCGTCGGAGTCGGCGATGGCGTCTGCGCGAATGTCCGAGCTGTGAAACAAGTCCCCATTACGAGCGCCATTAAAAATAAAAAAAGAGTCAAAGTGTGTTTGCGAATCATCATCTCCCCCAAATCTTGATTCTTATGTCGGTGGTGCCTAACTTTGGAGTGCGGTGACTTGTCACCGCTTTTTGCTTGCGAGCTAACAAAGCGCCGACGAGTCGGCGCACTCCAAATTCCAACTACTCATTTTTTCGCGAGCATGCTTTGCATGATCCTAATCTCGGCGCGCTGCCCACTGTCGATGTCAGTCGCGAAGTTGAACAACACCGCGTCCTGCCCCGCGCCGGCCGTATCAAACAAATCCTTCACCATGGTCAAAGCGCCGCCATGATGCTGGATCATTCCTTCGAGAAAAAGGCGGTCGAACTCTTTTCCCTTGGCATTACGTAGCGCTTCCATCTGCTTCGCCGTCAACATCCCCGGCATCAGCATCTCATGCTTCGACATGTCCATGCCCGGCATGTCCATCCCGGGCATCCCCGCCATCGACTGCGTCGGCATGGTTGTCGCTTTGCCCCGCGCCGTCAGCCAATTCTCCATAAACTTAATTTCTTCCGCTTGCGAATGACTGATCCGCGCTCCGAGCAGACGCAATTCTTTGTTATCAGTCCGAGCGTCGATCAGCGCCGTCATCTCCACCGCCTGCGCGTGGTGCATGATCATCCCCTGCATGAACTCGACATCTTTCGGGGATGACGGCGGCAACACCCCTGTCGTTGAAGCCGGCAGAGCCTTCGTCGGCTGCCCGGGTGCGCCGGGTTGGACGATTACCGGAGCTGACTGATTAGCTTGCTGCGCAAAGCTCGGCGCCGATATCAAACAGGCGAACAGAACGGCAAATACGGGCGGGATGAAATAAGGTTTCAAAATCAGCTTCTTACATGTATTCACGATTGACGACTACGGCTTGTCTGGGAGAGAAACTTTATCATAAAGCGCAATCCTCGCAGTACCCAGGAAGGTCCCCGATTGGGGCAATCAGCGGGTCTCGAACTCCCATTTGCCACCCTGAATCGTCGCGAGAAGATAGTGTTAGAACCCGGAGCGGTAGCGATGGGATCAAGTGGATCGATTGAGATCAGCACATACGGTGCTTCAAATCCAGTTGTGCAGAGTAGCTTTTTGATCCGGTCGCTATGGCCCGCGGTTCTGACACCCTCCCTGACGGTCGGGTTTCTGATCTTCGGCACTAAGACCTCGATTCGGACTCTGTTAATCTAAACGCCTCATGTCTCAAGTAAAACGTGTAGGTGTGTTGACTGGTGGTGGTGATGCGCCGGGGTTGAATCCGGCTATCAAGGGGCTCGTCTATCGGGGCGCGGAACTCGGGCTGGAAGTCGTCGGTCTTTACGACGGGTGGCGAAGTCTCCTGAATCCGCGGCCTGATGTGACCGTGCTTGATCGCGACGCGGTGCGTCGTTGGGATCGAGACGGCGGCACGAACCTCGGCTCGTCGCGCACCAATCCTTTTCGACAAAAGAACGAAGCAGCCGCGAACCAGGATCGCTCGGCTGAAGTGCTCGAGAACATCAAGGACCTGAACCTCGATGCGCTGGTCGTCTGCGGTGGCGAAGACACTCTGGGCGTGGCCGCAAAGCTCGCCGACATGGGAGTGAATGTCGTCGGCGTGCCCAAAACGATCGACAAGGACCTCGCCGGCACCGATTACACACTCGGCTTCGACACGGCCCTGCGCACCGTCACGGAAGTCATCGAACGCTCGCGCACCCCGGCGGGCTCGCACGGATGGGTCCAGATTATTGAAGTCATGGGCCGGCATGCGGGACACCTCGCCCTCTGGTCGGGCGTCGCCGGCCAGGCGCACATGGTTCTAATTCCCGAATACCCGTTTCGCTACAAAAGAGTATTTGAGCTTCTGCACGAGCGCATGGGCGACCCCGGGCTGATTCACGGCAAACCGCGTTACGCCGTCATCGTGGTCGCCGAGGGAGCGCGCGCCGAAGACGGCGAGATAATCACCCACGACGACCGTCACGATGCCTTCGGTCACATCAAGTTGGGAGGAATCGGCGACGTTTTGGCGCGCCGGATCGAGACTGAGACGCCTTACGAATCGCGGGCCGTGATGCTCGGTCATCCGCAACGCGGCGGCCCACCCAGCGCCATCGATCGCATCATGGGACTTTTGTTCGGCGCCCGCGCCGCTGAAGCCGTGGCCGCCGGCGACTTCGGCAATCTGGTCTCGGCCCGCGGCGTCGCGCCCGGCTGCCACCTAAGCCTGGTCGACATCTCAGAAGTCTCCGGCAAGATTCAAACCGTCGACGTCGCGCGGCAATACGATACGGAGCGCTATCATTTAAAAGGGATCGGGATGTAGAAACCCGACCGTCAGGGAGGGTGCCAGAACCGCGAGCGGTAGCTACCGGATCAAGAAGCTCCTCCGCAAGATCTCGAATTGAACCAGAGTATGTGCTGATCTCAATCGACTCACTTGATCCCATCGCTACCGCTCCGGGTTCTGGCACCCTCCCGGACGGTCGGGTTTCTGCGTTGACATTCTTATCTCGTTGAAATAAACAGGGTACGCTCGATCATCCGACTAATGAATGGCCACGAATGAGAAGCCAACAAACACGCGCTTTTCCGCGCATCACTTCGTTAATTCTGCAAATTACCATTGTCTGTTTGCTGCTGGCGGGAGCTGCCATCGCGCAGCGCGCAAACAAGCATTCAATCGAAAAACAAATATTCGGCAAGATGCCTGACGGGACCGCGGTCGATATTTACACGCTCAGGAATGCGTCTGGCGTTGAAGCCAGGATTACGAACTACGGCGGGATTGTCGTCTCACTCAAAGTGCCGGACAGGAATGGGAAGTTCGATGACGTGGTGCTGGGCTATGACAATCTCGATGGATATCTCAAGAACAATTCGCCGTACATGGGCGCGCTCATCGGGCGTTACGCGAACCGGATCGCCAAAGGCACGTTCAAGCTGAACGGAACGGAGTATCACCTGGCGGTCAATAATGGCGCGAACCATTTGCATGGCGGACTCAAAGGGTTCGATAAGGTTGTGTGGACGGCGGCGCCTCTGCGCGTGGCGAACGGCGCGGCGCTCAAACTTACTTACGTGAGTAAGGACGGTGAAGAGAATTATCCCGGCAATCTAACAGCCACGGTAATCTACACACTGTCTGACGCGAACGAATTGCGGATTGATTATTCAGCGACCACCGACAAGCGCACGATCGTTAATCTCACTTCTCATTCGTATTTCAATCTGGCGGGGCAGGGAACTGGCGACATTCTCAAGCATCAACTCTTCATGAATGCGGGTCGCTTTACGCCTACCGACGCTGGCGCGATTCCGACGGGTGAGCTTAAGAGTGTGCGTGGGACGCCATTCGATTTTACCAAGCCCACGGAAATTGGAGCGCGCATCGATCAGGACGACCAGCAGCTTAAGTTCGGCAATGGTTACGATCACAACTTCGTGCTCATTAAAGGGAAGCGCTTGTCGCTGGCCGCCATAGTCAATGAGCCGACGACGGGCCGGGTGATGCAGGTCTCGACGACCGAGCCGGGGATGCAGTTCTACTCCGGCAACTTTCTCGACGGCAGCATCACCGGAAAAGACGGCAAGGTTTATCAACGCCGATACGGTTTTTGTCTCGAGGCGCAGCATTATCCTGATTCGCCGAACGAGCCGAAGTTTCCGTCCGTGGTACTGAACCCGGGACAGCGATACACCCAAACCACGATCTACAAATTCTCGGCAAAATAATTTTGGAGTGCGGTGCTTTGACATCGCTTTATGACTGACGTCCACAGATTGCTGGCGCCCATTCGTGAGTTGCACGAGCGCATTCGCCAGACCGTGGTGCAGGCGTGTGAACGCGCCAGCGTCGACGAACTGTCGCGCGTCGCCGCCGATGAAGCGGGCGACACGATCTTCGCCGTCGATCGAGTGAGCGAAGAGGTGCTGGTCACATTTTGCGAGCGCGAAATGGCGCCGCTGAATCCGTTGATTCTGATTGCTGAAGGATTGGAAGGCGGTCAGATTGTCCTGCCGCGCGGGGCCGCCGAATCAGACGCAGTGTGGCGAGTGATTGTCGATCCAATTGATGGCACCCGCGGCTTGATGTATCAGAAACGCAGCGCTTGGGTGCTGACCGGCGTGGCGCCGAATCGCGGGGCGGATACAAATCTTGCGGACATCGAGTTGGCGGTGCAGACCGAAATCCCTCTGGTAAAGCAACACTTGTCCGACACGCTCTGGGCAATTCGCGGTGAGGGCGCTCACGCGGAACGCTTCAATCGGCTGACCAACGAACGTGCTGCTTTGTCCCTGCAACCCTCGAGAGCGCCGACCATCGAACAGGGATACGCGATGATTGCGCGGTTTTTTCCCGGCGCGCGCGATGAGTTGGCGGCCATCGATGAGGAAGTCGTACAGGGAGCGCTGGGGCCGAGCATGGCGGGAAAGGCAAATTGTTTCGAAGATCAGTATGCCTCATCCGGCGGCCAGCTTTATGAATTGATCGCCGGACATGATCGATTCATTGCCGACCTGCGCCCGCTGCTGGGGCCGTTAATGTCGAAACGTGGCCTGCCGTTGCCAATTTGTTGTCATCCATACGATATGTGCACCGAATTGATCGCGCGTGAGTGGGGTGTAATCGTCACCGATCCCAACGGCGCCGCGTTAAGCGCGCCACTCGCAGTCGGGCCTGATGTCGCGTGGGCCGGATATGCAAACGAGCACATTCGCGCGCAGATTGAACCGTTGCTGCAAGGCGCGTTGACGAAGCGAGGATTGTAGGATGTACCGGCTCACCTACGGCGCAACTCATAACCTTGCTGATATAGAGGCTTTCATCGAGACATTGAATTCGTTGCCGCAGAATCCCTCGGCGCTGTTGCAGACGTTTTTCGACTCCGAAGAAGAATTGTTTGTAACCCGCGCGCCCGGACGGCTCGACGTGATGGGCGGCATCGCAGACTATTCGGGTTCATTGATGCTGGAGTTGCCTATAGCCGAGGCGACGCTGGTGGCACTTCAGCGAAGCGATGAACGTGTCCTGCGAATCGCGAGCCTTACGTCAGACGTGCCCGGTTCTATTCTCAGCTTCGAGTTGGGGCTCGCCGATTTTGAAGCTGCCGGCAAAGTGATCAGTTATGAGCAGGCGCGTGAATTCTTCCAATCGCGGCCAGAGAATCATTGGACCGCTTACGTCGCGGGCTGCTTTTTAGTGCTGATGCGCGAGCGGCGAATCAAATTCACCCAAGGCGCGCGCATCTTAATTTCATCCTCAGTGCCCCTCGGGAAAGGCGTCAGTTCATCAGCGGCCCTGGAAGTCGCCACGATGCGAGCGGTCGCGGCCGCTTTCGATATCCCGCTTGAATCACGCGAAGTCGCAGTGCTTTGTCAGAAAGTCGAAAACCTGGTTGCCGGCGCGCCCTGCGGCGTGATGGATCAAATGAGCGTGACGTTTGGAGAATCAAATCGCTTGCTCGCTTTGTTGTGTCAGCCGGCCGAATTGCGCGGCACGATTCCGATTCCTGAGAATGCGGCGTTCTGGGGAATCGACTCGGGAGTGCGGCACTCGATCGCGGGCGCAGACTATGGTTCGGTGCGGGTGGGCACGTTCATGGGTTACCGGATAATCGCAGACCTGGCTGGACTCAATGTGTCACCGGACGATTCAGAGGTTCAGATCGAAGACCCTCGGTGGCATGGGTATCTCTCGAACGTAACGCCGTCCGAATTCGAAGAACTGTTTGCGCCGCACATTCCCGACGCCATGACCGGCGCTGATTTTATCGCTCGGTACCGGGGCACGACCGATCGTGTAACGCAGGTTTGTGCGAACCGAAACTACCAGGTCCGAGTGCCGACGACGCATGCGATTTACGAACACGATCGGGTGCGTCGCTTCGCCGATTTGCTGAGAACAGTTCAGCATGAACCCACGCTGGCATTACTTGGCGAACTGATGTATCAATCACACGCCGGTTATTCGGCTTGCGGGCTTGGATCGAATGGGACCGATCGCCTGGTCGAGTTAGTCCGGGCTGCCGGCCCAGCCGCCGGGCTGTACGGCGCAAAGATTACGGGCGGCGGCAGTGGCGGCACGGTGGCCGTGCTGGGAACGCGAGAGGCGCGGGCTTCGCTCGGGAAGATTGCCGATCAGTACGCGGCCGAAAGCGGTTATCAACCATACATCTTTGAGGGATCGTCGCCGGGCAATGCTGCCACCGGTTATCTGAAGCTGACGCCGGCGTGTCAGAATTAGCAGTCGATCGCACCATCAAATCAATTGGAGGAACAATGAGATTCTCAGCCATCGCCCTGGTCTGCCTGGTCTTGTTTATATCTCTCGCCGCGTGTTCGAAATCCGGTGAGAAGAAACTTAAGCTCGCCTTCGTCACGAACAATGCGTCCGACTATTGGACCATTGCGCGCAAGGGAGTCGAACAGGCCGGACGCGAACTGCCGAACATCGACGCCGAAGTCAAAATCCCCGGCGAAGGCAGCGCCGCGGAACAGAAACGAATCATCGACGATCTGTTGGCCAAAGGCATCGACGGGATTGCGATCAGTCCGGTCGATCCTGACAACCAGACGCAATTGATTAATGATGCCACTAAGCAAGCTTTGGTTCTGACCCAGGATAGTGACGCGCCCAAAAGCGAGCGCGCGTGCTACATCGGTACCGACAACGTTGCGGCCGGGCGGCAAGCGGGAGAACTGATCAAAGAGGCGCTGCCGCAAGGCGGGAAGATCATGATCTTCGTCGGGAAGCTCGACGCGCGCAACGCCCAGGAACGTTATCAGGGCATCAAAGAAGTTCTGCAAGGTTCGAACGTCGAGATTCTTGACGTGAGAACTGACGATACCGATCACCCGCGGGCCAAAGCGAACGCCGCCGACACGCTGGTGAAATATCCGGATGTGGCTGCCCTGGTCGGGCTGTGGAGTTATAACGGGCCGGCCATCGTGAGTGCCGTCAAAGACGCCGGCAAGATTGGACAGGTGAAGATCGTCTGCTTTGACGAAGAAGACGACACGCTCGCCGGCGTTAAGTCAGGCGCAATCTACGCAACGGTCGTGCAGCAGCCATACGAGTTTGGCTATCAGTCGGTAAAGCTGATGGCGAAGATCCTGGGTGGAGATAAATCAGGAATTCCGGCTACCAAACAAATCTTTGTGCCCACGCTGGTTATTAAAAAGGACAGCGTAGAGGAATTTACAACCAGGATTAATAAACTTCGCGGGCGCACCTAGATGACTGTACCGCTTCTGCGAATGGCGGGAATCTGCAAACGATTTCCCGGTGTCATAGCACTCGACAACGTCACGCTCGAAGTGGCCGGCGGCGAAATCGTCGCGCTTGCGGGTGAGAACGGCGCCGGGAAGTCGACCCTGATGAAGATCCTGGGCGGCGTCTATCAACCAGACGCCGGCAGCATCACCATCGACGGACGTGACGTGGCCATTCATTCCGTTTCAGATGCAATCGACCTTGGGATTGGATTCATTCACCAGGAGTTGAATGTATTCGACAATCTGGACGTTGCCGAAAATGTGTTTCTCGGACGCGAACCTTTGTGGGGAGCTCCGTTCAGGTTGGTCGATCGTCAGAAGATTCGTTCCCAAACTGATGTCCTGTTGAGACGCGTCGGATTAAGCGTGCCGGCCGACACACCTTTACGGAAGCTTTCACTCGCGCAGCGGCAGATGGTCGAAATTACGAAAGCGCTTTCGCTGAATGCTCGCCTGCTGATCATGGATGAGCCCACTTCGAGTCTCACCCTGACCGAGACGGACCGGTTGATCGAAGTGACGAAGGAGTTGCGGGCCCAGGGCGTCAGCATCATCTACATTTCTCATCGCCTCGCTGAGATTGAGCAGCTCGCGGATCGCACAGTTGTGCTTCGTGACGGCCGAAACGCCGGCATCCTGTCGCGTGCCGAGATCAATCATGACGCGATCGTTAGTCTCATGGTCGGGCGTGACCTGCAGCATTTTTACGTGCCGCCGGAGACTGCCGGCCAAACCGAGCTCGTTCAAGTCCGGAACCTGCGAACCAAACGATACCCGGCGCAACCAGCATCGTTCACGGTGCGCAAAGGAGAGATTCTCGGGTTTGCCGGATTGGTTGGCGCCGGACGATCGGAACTGGCCCAGACGATGTTCGGAGTTGACCGCGCAGTCGGGGGAGACATCGTCTTAGACAACCAACCCCTGAAGATTTCTTCTGCTCGTGACGCGATTAAGCATGGCGTCTACCTGATTCCCGAAGATCGTCGCAATACTGGTTTGATTCTCGAGTTGAGCATTCGCGAAAACATCACACTTCCCGATTTGCCGCGCTATGTACGAGCAGGATTAGTGAGTCGCGAGGCTGAGCAGAAAACGGCAAACGAAATGTGCGACAAGCTGAACGTGAAGCGGCCCTCCGTAGGCACCAGAGCTGCGAACCTTAGCGGCGGGAATCAACAGAAAGTGGTCCTCGCAAAATGGTTGTCACTCAATCCAAAGCTGCTGATATTCGACGAACCAACGCGCGGAATTGATGTGGGTGCGAAGGCCGAGATTTATCAACTCATGCGAAGCCTCGCGAACGAAGGCGTCGCGATCATGATGATCAGCAGCGACATGGAAGAGATTCTCGGCGAGAGCGACCGGGTGGCCGTCATGCATGAAGGAGCGATTACTGGAATTCTCGAACGGGCGCAATGTACGGAGGAGGCAATCATGCGGCTGGCGGTAGCGGTTCCCGAGGCGGCGTGAGCGAATAGAACATGAGAAAAGAACTCGGCATCTTTGCGCTGCTCGTCGTGCTCTGCATCGTGGTGGCGATTCTTAACCCGCGCTTCCTCGCCCCCGCGAATTTGCAGAACATGGCTCGGCTGATCGGGATGTATGGAATTTTCAGCATCGGGATCGGCATGGTGATCATCACCGGCGGCATCGATCTTTCTGTCGGTTCTGTTTTCGCGCTGCTCGGCGTCATCTTGTCGATCATGCTGACGCAATGGGCGCTGCCTGGAGCGCTGGCCGTGCTGGCGGTAGTCGCCATCGCCAGCGGCCTCGGCCTTCTGCATGGTCTGCTCGTTACCCGAGTACGCATTCAACCCTTCATCGTGACGCTTTGCGGCTTGTTGTTTTATCGCGGGCTGGCGCGGTTCATTGCCGGCGACGAGACGAAGGGCTTCGGCAGCGCGGGCGGTTTCGAAAAGCTACAGCACCTGGCGACCGGCAGTTTGTTTCACGTGCCGATGCCGTTTGTGTTGATGATCGTGATCGGCGCGGTCATGTGGGTGGTGCTGCATCGCTCGGTGTACGGACGCTACTTGTTTGCGGTCGGTCGCAACGAAGAAGCCGCGCGTTATTCGGGAATCAATTCACGAAGAATCATTGCCAGCGCCTACGTGCTCTCGGGTTTGATGGCCGGCATTGCCGGAGTCGTGCTGGCGTTTTATACGAACTCGATTTCGCCCTCGTCGCACGGAAGCTTCTACGAATTGTATGGCATCGCGGCGGCGGTCCTGGGTGGCTGCAGTTTGCGGGGCGGCGAAGGATCGATCATCGGCATCGTAATTGGCGCTGCTTTGCTTCAGGTGCTGCAAAACCTCGTCAACTTGCTGGGGATCCCAAGCTCACTAAACTTTGCGGTGATGGGAGCGGTAATTCTCATCGGCGTAATTGCCGATCAAGTTTTCGAGCGGCGAGCGGCGAAGGCCTGACTTCGAAGTATGACAAGCGACAAATACACACCACAACCGGAACACAAATTCTCATTCGGACTCTGGACCGTCGGCAATCGCGGCCGCGATCCGTTCGGCGATGCCGTCCGGCCGTCGTTGCCGCCAATCGACGCGGTCGCCCTGCTCGCCGAGGTCGGAGCGTGGGGAGTGAACCTGCACGATAACGATCTGGTCCCGATCGATGCGACCCAGAGTCAGCGCGATCAGATCGTGCACGAATTCAAAACCGCGTGCGACACGAACGGCATCTGCGTGCCGATGGCGACGGTGAATCTTTTTTATGATCCGGTCTTTCGCGACGGCGCTTTCACCGCGAATGATTCGCGGGTGCGCGCGTTCGCGATTCAAAAGACGATGGCGGCGATGGATATCGGCGCCGAGTTAGGCGCGAAGATCTTTGTGCTGTGGGGCGGACGCGAGGGCGTCGAGACTGATGCCTGCCGCCAGCCCGATGAAGCCATCAAGCGTTTGCGCGAAGCGATCAATTATCTTTGCGAATATTCGCTCGCTCAGAGTTACGGGTACAAGCTTGCCCTGGAAGCCAAACCGAACGAGCCGCGCGCCGACATTTACATGCCGACCACGGGTGCGTATCTCGCGTTCATCGAGACGCTCGAGCGTTCCGAGATGGTGGGCGTCAATCCGGAAGTGGCGCATGAGCAGATGCCCGGTCTGAACATGATGCACGCGGTGGCCCAGGCGTGGGAGGCCGGCAAGCTCTTTCACATCGACCTCAACGACCAGGTGCCGGGCCGCTATGATCAGGATTTGCGTTTCGGCTCGGCAAATCCGAAAACGGCATTCTGGCTGGTGAAGTTTCTGGAAGACGTCGGTTATGCCGGGCCGCGACACTTCGACGCGCACGCTTATCGCACTGAAGATTACGAAGGCGTCAAGGACTTTGCGCGCGGCTGCATGCGCACTTACCTGATTCTCAAAGACAAGGCCGCGCAGTGGAATGCTGATTCAGAGATTCAATCGCTGCTTGCTGAAATCGCGCGATCGAACCGCGAGTCAATCGGACCATTCGACAAAGATGCCGCCGCAGCGCTGACAAGTCGAACATTTAACCGGGGCGAACTGGCGAGCAGGGGATTGCGTTACGAACGCCTGGACCAACTCACGATGGATATTCTGCTCGGCGCGCGTTGACTCCACATTCAAATGAAGCTTCTCGGCATCGACACCGGAACCGGCGGGACGCGCGCAGTTGTAATCAATGAAGCCGGCAGCGTGGTCGCGTCGGCGACTTGCGAGCACGAACCCTTCGCGTCGCCGCAGCCCGCCTGGGCCGAGCAGGATCCGCTTGATTGGTGGCGGGCATGCACGGTCGCAGTTCGGGCCGTGCTGTCGCAGTCAGCCACTGACGCTGCCGAGATTGCAGCCGTCGGCCTGACCGGACAGATGCACGGCGCCGTCCTGCTCGATCAGTCAGGCGACGTGATCCGGCCGGCGCTGATTTGGTGCGACCAGCGCACTGACGGCCAATGTCGGGCCATCACGGAAACGGTCGGAGCGTCGCGTCTGATTGAATTGACATCGAACCCGGCCATCACGGGCTTCACTCTGCCCAAGTTGCGTTGGGTGCTCGAGCAAGAGCCCGAACTCTGGTCGCAAGTCAGATCGATTCTCCTGCCTAAAGACTATGTTCGCTTCCGCCTGACTGGCGAGCGCGCGACGGACGTGGCCGATGCATCGGGCACGTTGCTGTTTGATGTTGCGAGACGCCGTTGGTCTGCCGAGATGCTTAATGCTACTGAGATAGATGAGCGTTGGCTGCCGACGGTTTTCGAATCGCCTGAAGTCACCGGTCACGTTTCGTCTGAAGGCTCAGCGGCTACCGGTTTGCGCGTGGGGACACCGGTGGTTGCCGGCGCCGGCGATCAGGCAGCGGGCGCCGTCGGCATGGGAATCGTCAAAGTCGGAATGGTGAGCGCCACTATCGGCACGTCCGGAGTCGTGTTCGCTGCGACGGCTGGACCGAGTCTGGATCCGTTGGGCCGTATCCATACGTTCTGCCATGCGGTCCCTGCCCGTTGGCACGTCATGGGCGTGACACAGGCGGCCGGATTGTCTCTGCGCTGGTTTCGCGATCAATTCGGGGCCGGTGTCGACGATGCTCGCGATCCCTACGATCGACTTGCTGACGAAGCCGCGTCTGTGTGTGCGGGATCAGATGGTTTGTTGTGGGCGCCTTACTTGATGGGTGAGCGCACGCCTCATCTCGATCCCAATGCGCGTGGTGCATTGATTGGATTAACTGCCAGTCACACGCGCGCGCATGTAATCCGCGCAATCCTCGAAGGTGTGGCCTTCAGTCTCCGCGACACTCTCACCATTTTTAGAGAGATTGGTGTACCGATCGAGAGAATTCGGCTTGGCGGTGGTGGTGCGCGTTCGCGTCTGTGGCGACAGATTCAAGCTGATGTGTACGGCCAGCCGGTTGAAGTTCTCGCGGCTGAGGAGGGTGGAGCGTACGGCGCAGCCTTGCTGGCCGGCGTCGGTAGCGGTGCGTGGTCGTCAGTTGATGAAGCTTGCGAAGCCGCCGTGAAAGTCAGCGCGCAAATTGAACCGGACAAGACCGGCGCGGATTTGATGAATGATCAATACCAGCGTTATCGCGCGATCTATCCAGCACTGAAGGCGATGTGGTGATGTAGGGGCAGGGACGAGCCCTGCCCCTACAGGAGCCGTGCTTCATCGCATCAATGCGGATGCTGACCACAGAATCGGTGACTGCCCATGCAGATCGCCGGTGCGCCGCTGACGATCGAGATAGTATTTCAGTTGCACCTGCGGATCTGATCCAACTTCCGCGTTCGCTTTGTTCGTTCCCACGCAGACGTCGGTCACGTTCGCATCCTTATCCAGGTGCTTGACCAATCCCAACCAGGCTCGGCGCGCGGCGGGTCCGTAGGTCTTGGCCGGCAACCAGCCGTTCTTCACCCCGGTGACCATGGCGAAGGTGAACATCCCGGTGCTCGAAGTCTCGGCCCACACGTCGGGGTGATCGATTAGCTGCCGCCACAAGCCATCTGCAGCCTGATACTTCAGCAGCGACGCCATCATCGTCAGGTAGCCTTTGAGAATGCGCGCGCGCTGCGGGTGGTTCTTCGGCAGCGATCGCAGCAACTCGGCCATGCCGGCCGCCACCCAGCCATTGCCGCGTCCCCAATAAAACGGTGAGTCGGGCGCGTGAACGAAGAGGCCGTTCGGCTTCTGCAGCTTGTCGAGATACGCAGCCATTGTTATCGCCGCGCGATCGAGATACTTCCGATCATTCGTCGCGCGAAACGCCTGAACCTGGACCGCAGTGATCATGAACATGTCGTCAATCCAATAGCGCGCTTCCGCCGTGATGCCATCGGGTGTCGTCTTGTCCCATTGCTTATCCGCGAGCCCTCGCCCGAGATCGAGGTACTTCTGCTGTTTGGTCTGCAGATAAATCTCCAGTGGGACAATCCCGATCACGCGCATGTCGACGTGAGCGTCGGGTGAAATCCAGCCCCCGTGCTCGCCGAGTAGCGGATCGAATTTGGCGACCAGACGTCTTTGCAGATCCTGATCGTTGGTTAGTTTGGCGACGGTCAGCGAGCCATACCAGCCGCACGCTTCCGGATAGATCACGGATTTGCGTTTGCCTTCTTCCACTTCGAGTTTGCGCGCGACAAAGTTCTCTGCGACGCGCTTGCCGACTTCCTGCGGCGAACTACCCGCGGGCCATTTGCTGAAGTACGACTGCGCCGCGACGGGAAGGGCCGTCGATAGAATTATGGTTGTAATAACGAACGGCAGGAATAGTTTTTGTTGTGACTGCAAGGCAAGCCTCCTAATTTTATTGTTCGGATCGGTGGTTATTTAATTTCCGCCTTCGAGGGCGAGACGGTCAGTTCCATCGACGCGCTTTGCAAACCGGGCGACGTCGCGGTGATCGTAATCTTTCCTTTATTCGCGCGCGCTTTAATCAGCGCGAGACACATTCCCTGATACGCGCGCCGCTGACTTGCCTGGTACGGTTCGTGGCTGTTGCTGTTCGCACTATCGACGGCGGCGATAAAACCTGCACCTTCGACTTTGAATGAAATGAGATTCTCGGCGTCGGGCACAATGGTTCCCAGTTCGTCGGCCACATATGCATTCACAAAGGCCACCTCGTTCCAGTCGTTTGCGATGGCGCTCTTATCGACGCTCAGCAAAAGTTTCCAGGCGCTCACCGCCGAACGCAACTCATGCGTCGCCACGACTCTGCCGCCGTTGGATCCGATCGCTTTGAGGGCGCCGGCAGAAAAGTTCACCTTCCAGGTCCTGGCTCTGTCGTCGCTGGGACGATCCTGTTTGCCGAGCGAGCTGCCGTTGAGAAACAGCTCCACCTCTTCACAGTTGCTATAGACTTCGACAGTCTCCTCGTGTGGTTGCAAATTCTTCGGTGTCCAGTCAGAGAAGAGGACCTCCGGGCGACGTTCGTCAATCGGGTTGTAACCGGGATCGGTCGGCGCCAGCGGCGTGCGCGCTACCCGGCGCGTAACATAAACCATCGGCTTGTCGCTCCACCAGCTTTGGCGCTGAAAACCAATCGGCTTCGGCGTGCCGGTTTTGTAAAGCAGCCCTGAATTGTTTGAGATGCGCGGCCAACGGCCCGCTTCGCCGAGATAATCGACCGCACTCCAAATGAATTGTCCTGAGTATTCCGGATGATCGCGCATCGCCAGCCATTGGACCAACTCGTGAGTATTCTCAGTCCCCAGAATCTTTCGCGTCGGCTTCTGCCGATAGGCCGCGAGGATTTCCTGTTCACGATAATTCTGGCCGACCACGTCCAGCAGATCAGCGAGGCCATTGTCGTAATCGTGACTGACGTTCGGGCGAAACAAACCCTGCGTCACGGGCCGCGTCGGATCGTTCCGATGAAACTCATCAACCAGGCCGCGCAAAATATTCTTCGCGAGTTCGGCATTCGGCGTATCGTGAATCTCGTTGCCGGCGCTGTAGATGATCACGCTCGGATGATTTCGATCACGCCGCACCGTGTCCCGCAAATCAATCTTCGACCATTCATTGAAATACAAATGATAATCGTAAGGATTCTTCGCGACGGTCCATTGATCGAACAGCTCATCCATGACGATGAAACCCATCCGATCGGTTAAGGACAGGAACGCCGGCGCCGGTGGATTGTGCGCCGTGCGAATCGCGTTCACGCCGAGCTTTCTTAATTCATTGAGACGATGCTCCCAAACCGCGAGCGGCACTGCCGCGCCGAACGCGCCGCCGTCGTGATGCAGACACGCCCCTTTGATCTTGAAGTTCTTCCCGTTCAGCCAGAAACCAGTTGCTGGATCGAAATGAAATTCACGAATGCCAAACGAGACCGTGTCATCGTCCAGAACCTTGTTGGTGCTATCGCTAAGCGTCGCCGTCGCGGTATACAAGGCTGGATTATTAAGATCCCACCGGAGTGGGTCTTTGATCGTCAGTTCATTCTGCAGAGTCACCGTCTTGCCGGCATCGACTGTGTTGATGCTTATGTGACCGGTATCCAGCAGCTTGCCATTCGGCATTCGCACACTTAGTTGAATTGAGACTTTTTGCGGCGACTGTGAATCGTTGGTTACTTCGGTGTTGACGCGCACCACCGCTTCTTTGTCAGTGACGCGCGGCGTTGTCACGAACGTTCCCCACTGCGCGATATGCACGGCGGATTTGATCACCAGGCGCACGTGTCGATAAATTCCGGCCCCCGTGTACCAGCGTGAAGCAGGTTCTTTCGAAGTGTCCGCGCGCACCGCGACGACGTTGTCCTTGCCAAAGTTGATGTGCGGCGTCAGTTCATAACTGAAGCTCACGTAGCCATAAGGACGTCTGCCGAGATGGAAACCGTTAATCCAAACGTCCGAGTTCGCCATCACGCCATCGAATTCGATAAAGACCAGCCGGTCGCGAAGCTCACTCGAGACGGTGAAATGCTTCCGGTACCAGCCGACGCCCGCGGGCATGAAGCCGCCGCCCTGACCGGTCGCGTTCTTTTCATCAGCCGGACCTTCAATGCTCCAGTCGTGCGGCACGTCGAGCTTGCGCCAGGCAGCATCGTCGAACTCTTGCTTGTCCGCGTCGGGCGCATCACTTTTCAGAAAGAGCCAGTCACGATCAAACGAAGAAGTGATGCGGCCCGCGCGCGCTTGCTGGGCCATTACTGAAGTAGCAGTCAGACATAGGGCGATTGTTCCGACGAGCGAAGGCAACACACGCAATGGTGACGAACCGCGAATTCTCATTGAGAAACCAAATTAGATAAGTAGAACACTGGAACTCCCGTTTAGAGGCGGGCTACTGCCCGCCATTCGGACCAATCGGGGCGGGCTGTAGCCCGCCGGTAAACCATTAATCAGATAACCGAATTGCGAAATTGCTTTACCGCGAACGTCACGGTCTTCGCACCTAACGTCTGGTGTTTCGCCGTCAGCCGAATAACACCCGCGCTTTGTTTAGTTCTAATCCAGACGGCGCCAACGCCACCGAAGAGCGCGAAAGGATTTTCGCCGATGATTTCGCCCGGCCCTTCAACGGTCAGACTAATCGGGCCGTTCGCAAAAGGTCGAACCGCGCCGTACTCGTCGGTAACTTTCATCACCACGCGCGTCATGTCGATGCCATCGCCAATCAACTCTCGATCGTCAGGCTCGACGATTAGCTGCCGATCGGCGCCGCGGCCGGACATCTTCCGCTCGATCACCTTCTTGCCGCCGATGTAGCCTTCGATGCGCAGGTCGGCCCACGCTCGGCCGATGCCGTCGTGCAGGTTGATCGAGAATGGCGCGTACTTCAAAGACTTATAGGTTTTGCGATCGGGTTCGACTTCAGCAATCAGTCGCTCGCCAATATAAAATTTGAGCTTCTCGCAATTTGAACAAACCAGGGCGTTGGTGAAGGTTTCATTCTCATCGCCACGCGCCCAATCAAACGCCGGCTCAAGCACGATCTCTTCAGACGGATCGCACTGTGATTTGTAGAAGCCGGCGGCGGGTTTGGGAATCCGAAAGATATCCGACACGCCGTGATAACAGATGCGATCGCCCGAACCGAATTCGTCGTGGGTGTTGTAGTCGAACGCGCACCAGCCGAGGCCGCCCGCGTATCTATCGTCCGAAGCCAACTGGTCGTGCACCCGCGCATGCCGGTGGGTGTGCTCGCGCAGCCGTTCGACGTTGTCGTTGCGCTTGGTCGGGTACATGTGGCCATTGAACTCGGTGTTGAGATACAGCGGATGATTCGGCGGCCGCAGCGGAAAGCCAAAATCATTCATCGTGAAAACATCTTCGAGCCGTTCTGAATTGTAGCGATAACGCACGCCTCCGGTGGGCCGCGAATCGTCAAGCGAATGTGCCAGGGCATTCGTCCTGGTATAGAGATCGTGGTTATCACCCGACTCGTTCACCCGCACGCCCCACAGAATGATCGAAGGATGGTTCCAATCGCGGCGCACCATGCGATCGACATTGTCCAAAGCTAGTTTCTGCCAGTCATCGTTGCCGATGTGTTGCCAGCCGGGGATCTCTTCAAAGACCAGCAGACCGTATTCATCGCAGGCATCGAGAAAATGCGTCGACTGCGGATAATGCGACGTGCGGACGATGTTGCAGTGTAGTTCCTTGCGCAGGATCCACGCGTCGCGCTTCTGAACTCGCGCCGGCATTGCCTGGCCCACAAACGGAAAAGTCTGATGGCGATTCAATCCGCGCAGCTTCAGATGCTTGCCGTTCAAATAGAAACCGTCGGGCGTGAACTTAGCTTCGCGGAAGCCAATGCGCGTGTCGTATTGATCAGTGTGGTCGGCTACTCGGCCGCTTTCAGTAAGCTTGACGCGAACGTCGTAGAGCTTCGGGTGCTCAAGGCTCCACAAATCTATTGCACCCGGATTTGCCAGAGTTAGATCGTAATGTGGACCGTCGCTGACTATTTCCTTGCGTTGGCTGGCAATGACGCGCTCGCCGTCTCGCAGTTCAGCAGTGAGCGTTAGCTGCGCGTCACTTTTTTGCGATTCATCGAGGAACACTCGGACCTGAACGCTGCGATTCGGGCTGAGCACCTCGACGGGTTTGGCGAAGACATTTTGGATGAAGGTCTGATTGACAACGCGAAGCTGCACTTCCCGGTAGATGCCGCCGAAGGTGAGGTAATCGATGCGATTGCCGAAGGGCGGAACGTCTTTGCGCTCGGTCGAATCAACTTCGACGGCCAGCACGTTATCGCCGCGCCAGTTAATATGCGATGTCAATTCAAAACTAAACGGCGTGTAGCCGCCGCGATATTCTCCGAGCTTCTCGCCATTAATCCAAACCGTCGCGGCCGTCATCACGCCACCGAAATCGACGAAGACGCGTTGGTCCCGCAAAGCCGCCGGTGCCCGGAAGTGGCGTCGATAGACAGAGACGAACTCATATTCCTTGTCGTCAAAACCATGCCACGGCAGCATTTTGTTCGTATGCGGGATCGTCACCCGTTTGAATGTGGCATCGTTAAATGCGGATCGCGTCGCGTTCGGCAGATTCTTTTCGCTAAAGAGCCAGTTGTGGTTGAGCGCAAAAGTTCGCCTGCCCGAACGCGCGCCGACCTGCGCGTCAGCGAGAGAATCAAAGTGCGAGATCAGCGCGAGGCCGGTAACTCCCGCTCCGCTGCTCTTGAGAAAATGGCGACGGCCGAGTTTCTTGTGGTTTCTCATGATTGGCATTTATGTCATGCGTTGTTTAGACGCCGCACTTGTGCGGCAATCGCGGCGGCAAAGAATTCCGCCGGCTAAACGATCGCAAATCTTCGTCTATTTTGGTTCAGCAAACAAAGCAAACTCTGAGATTGCCGGACACACCGGTGCTTGCGTTATGCGCAGTCGCACTTTTGAAGTAGTTACCGGTTGCTTACGTAACAGCCGGCAATTGCCGATGCTCGTTCCCCTCGCGAATTCTATCCAGCGGCCATCTTTCCACACATCGACGGCGAAGGCTTCGGCTCGTTGGCCCATTGGCAGATATTCACGGACGCGCGCAATGCTAAAAGTAACGTCACGTGGGAAATCCACTATCAGATCCGGCGTCCGCACGTCGTCGTCCGTGGCCCAATAAGTTTCGGGCCGATGATCGCTCACGTTCGACGGCAGAAAACGTTTGTCGCCGCCGCGCACGTTACTGGCGCTGACCTTCGCGTCCTGCGTCAGATCCTTAGCAAACGTCGCCTTGAGTATTGCGCGAAACTCTGTCAGCGCTCGCTGATCGTTTTCGTTGATTCGCCCGCGCCGGTCCGGCGGCAGGTTCAAAAGCATCGATGCGCCGCGGCCCACCGAAGCGTAATAGACATCAATCAGGTTCTGCGCCGAGCGCACCTTCGCATCTTCCGCTGCATGATAAAACCACCCCGGCCGGATCGACACATCGCATTCTGCCGGCACCCATTGTGCGCCGAGACGGTCGCCTCGATTCAAGCGACCCTCATCAGCTCGACCCGGAGCGAAGTCTTTCGCGTTGAGCGTGGCCCAACAGGTCTCGCCGGCAATGCCGCGTTCGTTACCCACCCAGCGGACGTCCGGGCCGGCATCGCTGAACAGGCAAGCATTGGGTTGCAGATTGCGAACCATTTGCCAGGTTGTGGGCCAATCATAGTAGGTTTCGCGATCGATGCGCCGCGTTTCTCGCGCGCCGCCGTAGAAACCATCGCCGCCGTTGGCGCCGTCGAGAAAGACTTCGAAGATGGGACCATAGTTCGTCAACAGTTCTCGCAGTTGATTGCGAAAGTAGTTGAGGTAGGCCGGCCGTCCATATTCCGCGTGATTTCGATCCCACGGCGAAAGGTAGATGCCGAACTTCAGTCCGAGTCTGCGGCAAGCGTCGGACACTTCTCTTACGACATCGCCGCGGCCGTCTTTCCAGAGGCTATGCTTGATCGAATGCTCGGTATATTTCGATGGCCACAGACAAAAACCGTCGTGATGTTTAGCCGTTAAGATCAGACCTTTCATGCCTGCTTCTTTGGCTACACGCACGATCTGTTGAGCGTCGAAATCAGTCGGATTGAAAATCGCGGGGTCTTCATCACCATATCCCCATTCTTTGTCAGTGAAGGTGTTCACCGTGAAATGTATGAAGCCGTAGAACTCGAGCTGATGCCATTCGAGTTGCCGTGCTGACGGTACTGGCCCGAAGGGTTTCAGTGGCGCCGCTCTCGTAAACGAGGAGAGCGCGCGCGTCGTGTAAATCGCAGCCGCGCTCAACGATCCCAACGCTAACAGTCCCAGGAATTGTCGGCGTTGAGTCATGTTCTTTTGGAGTGCGCCGGCTTGACGGCGCTTTTCATCTGAGCAACTTGCGTGTGTCAGTACCGCGAGCGGTAGCGACCGGATCACGTGACCCGTCTGCGAAGCCTTATGATCCGGTCGCTACGGCTCGCGGTACTGACACGACGCCTCAATTACAAAGCGGCGTCAAGCCGCCGCACTCCAAAATCATTGTCGACCGTTCGGGTCAGTCGCGTTCAAATATTCTTCGATATTTGTATAGCCGTCGCGATCTTTATCCAGGTTCGCGTCAGATGGATCGAACGGGTTGAGCCGATGACGGCGTTCCCAATCATCGGGCATGCCGTCGCCGTCACTGTCCTTCGGCGCGACCGTCGATTTCAGATCGGGCCACCCGCCGACCTGTTGCTGCGAATCGATGATCGAGCCCCGGCGCGCGCGGACTTCAGCGACAATGCGCGCATCGACTGAATCACGTCGCGGCAAAGATGCGCCGACGTCTGATAGTACCGCCTCCAACGCTGCGCCCGCGCTGCTCGTGTCGACGGCGGGAGCATCGAATGGCTGACTTACCGTTTGCACCTGGCGCTTCCCGTCGATCACAACTGGATCGAAGAACAGGGAATTGTCGGCAGTCAAGGTTTTGTTTCCTTCGAAGATGTTCTGGCCGATGTAGAAAGTGAGATCAGACGGTCCGCCAATGTGCACGGGCGTCGTCGCCTTGCTGCTTGGTCCCGGCCGAATGTAATTCGCGACATAGTTAACTTTCAGCACGCCCTGCGTCAATCCCGAAGCAATCTCGCCGTAGTCATAGATGACGTTGTTCCGCACATCAAAGGTCGGGAAGGGGGAACGGCCGTAATTGTCACCCAGTCGCGGATTTCGCGAGACGTTGTGCGCCCAAAGATTGTGATGCCAGGTGACCGGTCCGTTCGCGCGCGAGAGCGAGCCGTAACCATGATTTCCCTTTGAATGTTTACTGTGATTAAGACCTTCGGCGATCAGACACCATTGCACCGTGACGTTCGAGACGTCTCCGGCCAGTGACAGGTCTTCATCGATCGACCACGTCGCTGAGCAATGATCCACCACGACATCTCTCGCCCCGGCAGCGAGTGTGATGCTGTCATCCTCCTGACCTGTCAGATCGCCGAGCCGGCTGCGCAGGTAACGCACGACGACATCATGCGTCGCGATCACGAACGTATAATTGCGCAGGCAGATGCCATCGCCCGGCGCCGTCTGGCCCGCGATGGTGATGTAGGGATTTTTGATGATCAATTTTCTCGTCAGCGTGATCAGTCCGGAAACGCGAAAGACAACGATGCGAGGACCCTCGGCTTCGCAAGCGGCGCGGAAGCTGCCCGGCCCTTCGTCGCTCAGATTTGTTACAGCGATCACCTTACCGCCGCGACCTCCCGGCGTCGTCGCGCCAAAGCCTTCAGCCCCCGGAAAGGCGGGAATGTTTCGCGTTCGGCCGGCGCCCAAGACAACCTGACAAAGCAGCCCGGCCAGGACGAACGCAACGAAAATATTCTTTGAGATTTTCAAATCCGATGTATCAGTTGATTCAAACCCTCGACTCGAACATTCCACGATCCGTCGTCGGGAAAACCGGGCGCGTGGCGTGGCGGCGCGCCGGACCAACCTCCCGCCATCATCGCAATCGCGTAGAGCAGTCCGCCGTTTCCAGGTAGATAGCACGGCAAGTTCGGCCGTTGATAATTATGGCCATTCGGCAAATAACGATTCTTCTCGGTGTCCATTAGCAGAGCGTCCAGCGCGATCTTCGTTTCGCCGAGCCGCGCCGCCGTCATCGCGGTCAACGGATAGTCCCAGCCCCAGGTTTTGTCCCACTGCCATTCTTTCATGACTCGGCGTAGGGTCCGGCGCATAGTCTCGCGATCGACCCCGTTGCCCGGAAGCATTCCCAGTGCGCCCAGCATCGACGGGTGATCATGGTTGCGCTCAGTGAAAGTTTGCGGACAATTCTCATGAGCGAGATAGACACCGTCGCGGGCCGGCAGCGTCGAGAGCCGGCTGATTACGCGTTCCCATTCGGTGTTTGGACTGAGCCCGAGACGCCTGCGCCAACGTTGCGCGATTCGCAAGCTGAATGACCAATATGCCAACTCGAAGGTCGGATTCCAGGTCTCGCGCGCCGGATGATTCTCCTGAGCGGGAATGACGGGTGGACCAAGCACGAATCTGCTTCGTTCGTTTTCATAGTAGGCAAATGAAACCATGAACTCCGCCGTCTCGAAAACGATGTCTCGATAACGATTCAGCGTGGCCTGATTCGAATGCGAAAGATAACAAAGCTCGGCATAAAAAATCGGATGCGATTGCTGCCAAATCAAAAGTGGGCCAACCGGCGAAGGACTGTCGCGCCCCTCCGGCCCGACCATTTTGGGCCAGCGCGCGCCGCGATAACCCTGCGACTTCGCCAGTTCGCGCGCGCGCGGGAGAATGGACGAATACCAGCCGAGACTCTTCTCCAGCAGCGGCAGGCGATTCCACAAAGCGAAGTGCGCCGCGTGCCACCAATGCATCTCGAGATGGAACTTGCCGTACCAGCTGTTGACGGTGAGGCCGGTCTCCTGCGGCGGCATCGATCCCGAACATTGAATGGCGGTCAGGTACTGCGAGAGTACGACGCGCCGTTCGAGTTCGGGCGCGCGCGAGTCGCGACTTGCGGACAAGTCGATCGCTGCCCCGTTGGTCCAGAATCGCTGCCAATGATCCGCAGCCGCGGCAAAGGTTTGTGACGCGCTCGGAACCGATGCGACCGGCCGCGGCGAAAATGCCACGACAAATTCAAGCGTTTCTGACGAACCGTTGGGACGAATCTGAAATTCATGGTAGTCGCCATCTTCAAACGTCGCCTTGCCCGCCCATTCAACGGCGACGTGGTATTCGGTTTCATCCAACTTGCGTTGAAGCCGGGCGGAATTCCATGTGCGCGAAACAACTCTGGACTGATGATTCTTGTGACTCGGTCCCCACTCGGCAGCAGACATTGCCGGTGAAGCGTCCGGAAAGTTTAGACAGGGAAAGATACGCACCTGCCCATCCTGCCGCACTGCGCGCGACTCGATCCTGACGGCCAACAGATCGAGCTGAGGATGAACGGCGGTCGTAACCTTGACCGGCACTCCGGCAAAGACAAATCGACTGGTAATGGTTCCTGACCACAGATCGAGTTCTTGTCGAATGCCGGTGATGTTCTGTATCGCTCCACACTCGTCGCCGGTCATCAGATTAAGACGAATGCGCCCGAGGTGCAGGCGATGCGGGTTCTCGCGGAGCCAGTTAAAGAGTTCGGTCTGGCCTTCTGAACTGGTGTGATAGCCGACTGAACGCCCGTGCGTATCATATTGAGTTAAGCGCAGCGCATCTGGATTCAGGCCGGCCGGCAAAGGCGTGGTGTGCCAGGCCCACTGCGACATCGTGCAGAGCGGCATCGCCTTTTCATATTCCGCGGTGAAGGTTTGCAGCCCGGTCACGTCGGCGGTGAAAGCAAATTCGCCGTTGCCGATCGACAGAGGAGAGAGATGATCGAACTTGTCTAGAATCGGATTGTGGCGAGTTACCAGGGCCTTGCGATCGATCAGCGCGTTCGCCGGCGAACCCGTGCGCATCGGTTTGCCGAAAGCGTCAGTGGCCAGCGCTGTGCCGGCGATCGCAATTCCCAGGAAATCTCGACGAGATACAGTCATGAGTGCCGGGGCGCGGACGTTTTTGCCCCATGAGCGCGAAGCCCGCAAAATTACTCTGCTTCGTGCAATGCGGGCAAGGATGCCCGCGATACGCTAAACAAAACCGGGGAGCCTGCTGAACGCAAACTCCCCGGCCATGGAATAGAAGTTCAGCCTCCGTTTTTAGAAGATGAACTTGGCCATGAACTGCGCGCGCCGCGCGTAGTTCTGTTGGTTCGAAGCAACGGTTTGCCCGAAGGTGGCAGAACCGGGGTTAACCACGACTTGCGAGGCGGACAGTCCGCCGGTGTTAAGCAGCGGATGGTTGAAGGCGTTGATGAATTCCAGTCGTAACTGAATCCTCATGCCTTCACGCACTGCGATGTTCTTAGCCACACCGAGGTCCGCGTTGTTGATTGGATCGCTTCGTACATCCGCGAAGTAGAATGGCAGCGATCGCAAGTGGTCAACCGGCGTGGCACAGTTCGCGCTGCCGGTCGGGAAGGCGCCGCAGGTTGGCGTGCCGCCCACGACTGAAACAAACGCCTGAGTATTGAACCATCGAGCTACGGTCTGTTGGCTCTTGGGAATTGCGATCTTGCCGCCCAAAAAGAATGCGTCGCTGCCGAATCTGATCGGGAATCCGGATTGATAGGCGTAAGCGCCTTCAATCTGCCAGCCACCAATGATCACATCCGCCCATTTATTGATATGGGCCAAGTATTGTCGGCCTCGGCCGAACGGGAACTCGTAAAAGCCGCTCATCGAGAACCGGTTCGGTATGTCCTGAGCGGCAATAGCTTTATTCGGCTTTGGATCGCCGGCATTCAGATACTCGACCGTCTCCATCCACTTGGACCGCGTGTAGGCGAAATTCAACCCGTAACCCTTCGTGAATCGCTTGCTCAAACTAAACTGCGCCGAGTGATACCAACTCGTGCCGTCGTTGTTCGTGGTCGTGATCGCGCCAAACTCGGGGAATGGAGTAAGCAATGTTCGACGCGAGATGGTGCCGCCTGCGCCGGTATACAGAGCGCCGCCGGCGGTGCAGGTACTTCCGGAAACCGTGTTACAGAATGGACTCCTGACGGTGCCGCCAAGGTTCGTGTTGTTGGTGTTCTGTGCGGCGGTGCGGGTGGTATCTGCGTTCAGGAAGGCGTTAGGTACGGCGTTGATGTTGCGGTTGATTTCGATGTTGTAGCCGTGGTCTCCGACATATGTACCTTCAACGACCCAGCCACCCCAGAGTTCACGCTGAAAGCCAAACGAGAATCGCGCTTGCTTTGCTACGTCGGGATGCTGATTGAAAAAGGTAATGGCCTGGCCCAACGCGGTCTGTCTACCTAAAGCGTTCCCACTGGCTGCCGTGATCCCGCTCACCGCGCAGACTGAGGGATTCGCCAGGCAGAACGGATCTGAAATCGAATAAGGTAGTGGCGCTCCGTTCGGTCCCGTCGTCAGCGGCTGGGTTGTGGTTTGAGAAAAACCAGGCTGGACCACGTCACCGCGGCGTTCACCTAAGAAGCCCTGGTAGAGACCAAAGCCACCGCGGAAAACAGTCTTGCTATTCATTTCGTAAGCAAAGCCGATGCGCGGCAGGAAACCACTCTTGGGCGTCTCATAGAGAGCTGATCCGGTATCTTTGCCCGCGAACAAAAGCCCACCCGGAGTATTGATGTTACTGAGCGCATAGGTCGTGCGCAAAACATCAGTCGCCGGAATCAATGCGAAGTTCGTTTGGGCTTGTCCCTGGAACGGCTGAGTGTATGCAAGGTCGAATCCCGAGACACTCTTGTTTTGTCGTTCGGTCAGAGGGGTTTCAAATTCCCAGCGCAAACCGAGGTTCAGTGTGAGCTTCCGGGTCAGCCGCAGATCGTCCTGGAAAAAGAATCCCCAGGTTTTGGAGTATTCGGAATAATCAGCAGCTCGCACGATTGACGTGGTTGATGGATATCCAAGCAGGAAGGCGGCAAATGCCTGTATGCCTTCAACGTCATTACTGCTGGCGCTGCCCACTCGAGTGTACGTGTTATCGAAGGCGAACGTGCCGGACTGTTGATTGCTTCTGAAGCTGTCGTCTTCGCGATAGATGCGCATCTCACCGCCGAACTTCAGCGAATGAATGCCCTGGGCACGATTCAAAACCGCCGTTACGAAGTGGCTGCCGACGGGCCGGAACTCGTTGGTGTGGGCATTGCTAACCGTGGTGCCGGTGCATCCGGTGCAACTGAAATCGAAACGCGGAAAGCGTCGGGTCAGTTCACCAATCGCGCTGTTGTAAGCCGCGGGAAAACCAAGCGTCGTGAGGTCCATTCCGTATTGGCCTTCGGGCGCGTCCGAGCCGCGGATAAAGCGGTTGAAACCATACCTGAGATTAAGGACGGTGCTGGCATTGAACGTGTGAACTTCGTCCACGACTGCCTGTTTCGAGATAAAGAGGAAGCGGTCGCCGACGTAAATCGAGTCGGTGTAATTGTTGTAAGTGCTCTTGCGGTTGTACCAGCTGTAACGGCCGAAGACCTTGTCCTTTTCGCCTATGTTCTGGTCAATGCGAGCCGTGTAGTTTCGATATGGCGGATTGAGCAGCTCGGCCAGCGTCGAATCGCGAATGTTGTTGGTCAAAAATCCAGTCTGCGCGGCCTGCTTTGGTGAACCAAGATAGGCCGCCACGGCCTTGGCGACCGGATTGATTCGGTTCGCGGGAATAATGTTGTTCGTAAAGGCGGTACGATTCGTAACCGTTCCACCAGAGAACGTGCCGGTCAGCGGATCGAAAATCTTTATGCTGCTAGCGAAAGCAGAGAAATCGCCATTCAGCATCGCCGCCGTCGGTGACCAGATGTTGTTGGCATCGAATCTTGGACGCGAGTCGGCGATTTGTTCGAACGAGAAGAAGAAGAAGGTCTTGTCCTTGCCCTTGTAAACGCCGGGAATAGTAACTGGACCGCCGATACTAAAGCCGGGACGATTCGAGTAAGTAAAAGGGCGTCCCTGTTTGTTGGCATTGCCGAAAAAATCATTGGCGGTCATCCAGCCGGGTTCCAACCACATATAACCGGTGCCATGAAATTTGTTCGTGCCGCCTTTGGTCACAATGCTCGTGACTCCACCCTCGGTGTTGCCAAACTGGGCGTCGTAGGTCGCGGTCTGTACCCTGAATTCCTGAGTCGCGTCGGTCGTCGGCACATAAGACGCGATTACCTCATTCGCGTTGGCCGTGGCCGTGCTGGGCGCGCCGTCAATCAACAGGTCACTGCGAATACCACGAGCGCCACCCATCGCGAAATTCGCAATGTGCGTTGGTTCAAACGGACGATCGAGTCGCGTGCTGCCGGTATACGCAACGCCGGGCGTTAAATTGATCAGGTAGTAAGGATCACCATGGACCGACGGCAGTTCATCGACGCGCTTGCGATCAATCGTCTGACCGAGATTTGGATCTGAGACGTTGAGCGGCGGTTGCTCTTGCGTCACGGTAACCGTTTCTTCAGGGACGCCGACAGCCATAACGATGTCCAGGGTGCGAATAGCGTTAATTTGGACCTCGATATTGTCCTGCAAGGTCTTCTTGAAGCCCTTCATCTCTACCATTACCTGATACTTGCCAGGCAAGAGATAGGGAGCATCAAACAGACCTTCGTCGTTGGTCGTCAGGTTGGTGGTCTGGTTTCTGGCGACATCGACAACCTTCACGGCCGCTCCGGGAACGGCGGCGCCGTTCGGGTCGGTAACGCGTCCGCTTATTTTGCCGCGCAACTCCTGGGCTTGCATCGACACGGGGGAAAGAAACAAGACACAAAATGCAGCAAGCGCGCAGCCCGCCAGTAAACTCGCTCTTCTATTAATTGATTTCATCGCTAGAAACTCCTGGTTAACGAGATTGAGCAGGCCGTCGGGCTTGCTGTTGGATAGTCGGCAACTAGGCGAAACCTACAGTTCCGCCCAAGAACCCCTTTTCGGGGCGTAAGATATTTGAAATTTATGTTAACGTCAAGAAAAATTTCACGCTGCCAAGAAAGAATTTTCAGACTCGCCTGAAACATCACGCAGAAATGTCTTGAATTTTTTCGCCCAGAGCGCTATGTTGGGCAACTCGTAGTGAAGATAAGGAAGGTTTTCACCTTCCAGCTGCGAGGCAGATCACCTTGGCAATGAAGAAAAAGCGGGCAGGAAAAGCGAGAATTCAGGATGTAGCGAAGGTCGCCGGGGTCAGCGTGGCCACCGTCTCGCGCGTTATGACGGGCAGCGACCGCGTCTCGACAGAGCTGCGCAGCCGCGTTTTGAAGGCGGCCTCAGAGCTGAAATTAGAACTGAACGGAAAAGGGAAGTCGAAAATAATCGCTTTTGTCCTGGCCAACAGGGAACTCTTTAATCCCTTTCATGCCGGTGTCATGGTTGGAGCTGAAGCTTATTGCGCCAGCCACGATTGCGGCTTGCTGTTTCTGCCCGTCCATTACGGCAGCAACGTTCCCTGGCAGAACCTGCACTTGCCGCAAATTCTGACGCGACCCGGTCCGATCAGCGCCGCGATTCTCGCGGGCAAAAACTCGCAAAACCTGCTCGATCTGCTCAGCCACAGAGGAATCTCTTTTGTGGTCATGGGCAACAACGTGATCGGCGATTGGGACAAGGATCGATACAGCTCAGTTTATTTTGATGATGTCGAGGGTGGCCATGAGGTGACACGCTACCTGCTGTCGCTCGGTCACCGGGACATCTGGTACATCGGCAATTTTCAGATGCCCTGGTTCAAGAGTCGTTACGATGGCTATCACCGCGCGATGGAAGAAGCCGGTCTGCCACCCCGAGTCAACGAATTTGATTCCGGCGAGGGCGAAGACCTCGGCTATCTCGCGACCAAATCGATTTTGAAAAGTGGCGAATCGATAACTGCCTTATTTGCGGGTGATGACGCCGCGGCGCTCGGGGCTTATCAGGCTATTCATGAGAGTGGCTTGCGCATACCCGAAGACATTAGCGTGGTTGGATTCAACGACACTGAAGCTGCTTCGCTGCGGCCGCCCCTTACTTCCGTCCGAGTTTTCACCGAACAGGTTGGCCGCGGAATGGCCGCGCTCGCCGTCGAACGGCTTAATCGTCCCGATCTGCCGCCGGAAGCAATCACGATCCCAACCCAACTCGTGAAGAGAGAGTCGTGTCGCGAGATCCAATCTGTCGGGCGACCTCCGACCTTCCGACCGAATGTCAGCCAGCTCGAGCCTCAACTAACCTGAGGGCTTTAACGTTTTCCATCTGTCGGGCCGGGCCAGTTGTCGGTGCGGAAAGGCGCCGCCGGCAAACCGGTATCGTTCGTAAGATTGGGAGCGCGGGGATTATTGTTGAATGCGTAACGCACGGCGATCGGTTTCTTAACTGACTCGGACCAAACCTCGATCGTGTCGCGACCGATAATCTTCGCGTGGGCCCAAACCCATTTGCGATCTTCGCCGGCTATCGCGAACTCGTTCACTTCACTGCCGTCGCGAGTTTGCAGGCCGCGTCCGACTTCATCAAATCTAAGAATGATCTTGCCGTGATTAGGTGTGGCGTCGCGAAACATTGGACCTGACTTGGTTATCTTCCGGCCATAGGCCTGAGCGAGCGCCCAACGCGCCATTCGCTTACCAACGTCGAGCTTGTTCTTCGGGTGGATGTCGTGCGCCTCGCCGATATCGATCGTGACAATCAAACCGGTGTTCGGTGTCGCGACGACCGTGCGGCGTTGCGCCTCGCGGATGTGGCTCCAGGGTTCATCGGCGGGTTCAGGCTTTGGATCGCGATAGTTTGGCAGTTGCACCACGCCGAACGGAAAATCGCCTTCACCCCAACGCTCGCGCCACGCTTTGATCATCGTCGGCAAAAGAATGCGATATTGTTGCGCGCGCGCTTCATTCGATTCGCCCTGATACCAGATAGCGCCCCGAATGTAGAAGGGAATTAACGGCGCGATCATGCCGTCGTAGATTGACGCAGCGATGCGGTACTCGCGTAACGCGTCCGGCACGGCGGGCGACGGGCTGGGCCGCGCGCCTGCGGCAGTCGCTTTGTCGGCGTCGGCGCGCCACTTCTTAATTGCGTCGTCATATTCCGCTCGCACTCGCGCGCGTTCTTCATCCCAAATCTTCGTCCGGTCGACGGTGGGCTTTAAATCAGGTGACGCCAACAAATATTCAACGGGAGTCCAGGCTTCCGCTTGCGACCCGCCGTACGAAGCGTTAATCAAACCAATCGGCACGCGCAATTCGCTCTCGAGTTCGACTCCGAAATAGTAACCAGCTGCCGAAAATTCTTTGATGGTCTGCGGCGAACAGGCCAGCCATCGCGCCAGTGGCGGCGCCGCATGTTTGAAAGCAACCTGGCGGCTGACATTGAAAAGACGAATTTGCGGATGGTCTGCGGCAGCGATCGCCGCATCGCCATTTGCGGTTTCGCTAAGCAGGCGCTGCATGTTTGACTGGCCCGCGACCAACCAGACTTCCCCGATCAGAATGTTCCGGAGTTCGATCGTGTTACGACCGGCGATGGTCATCGTAGCCGCGGTTGCATTCGCTTTCATCGGATCGAGCCTGATCAGCCATTCACCGTCGGCCCCCGCGGTCGTGTCCTTTGACTGACCGGCAAAGCGCACTGTCACAGATTCACCAGGATCAGCCCGACCCCAGATCGGAACTTTTTGATTTTGTTGCAGCACCATGCCATCGCTGATTACATCTGCAAGCGAAACCTTCGCCGATGCGGTCGCCGCAAAGATCGTGAACACGATTGACGTCAGTACGAGTTTTAAGAAAGTTTTCATCTCGATTATCCCGGCTACCGTTCAAGGCGCGACGCTTTTTCCCTTTGGCGCCAGGTACTGATTAAGCGGCGCGTTCTTCATCGATTTTAATCCAGCGACTACCAACGATGCGTTCAGTTCAGCTCCGGCGGGACTGGTGTGCGTGTGGTCCGGCCCGAACAAATCCTTGACTTTCAATTCGCCCAACTGCTCGTACCTGTCGGCGATGATTTTAGTGAGATCGACGAAGGCCACGCGTTGAGTACCGGCGATCTCTTCAGCCCATTGACCGAATTTGCCGGAGCCGCGCTCGACGTGGCCGTCCTTCCAGATGTTGCGCACCGTCAGCGATAGAACAATCGGAACCGCTCGCCTGGCTTTCGTATCAGCGATCATCTTGCGCATGTACCAGCCGTAGGTATGGACTGTTTCGTGTTCCTTCGTCAGTTGATTGTCGATCTCCTGCGTCTCTTCGCCGGTTCCGGGCAGCGAACCGCGCGCGCGGGTGGCATCGTTAATCGCGCCGCCGTCATTGTGCCCGAACTGGATCAAGACAAAGTCTCCCGGTTTAATGTCGGAGAGAACTTTGTCCCAAAGGCCTTCGGTGATGAATGTACGGCTGCTACGTCCGCCGCGCGCGCGATTGACGACATTGACTTTCGAAAGATCGAAATAGCTGATGAAGGGATCGCCCCAACCGAGTGCTCCATTTGCATGATTGTTCGCGGTCGAATCGCCAACTACAAAAATCGTGGGCAGCTTCGGATTGATCGACGTCTGCGGGACGGCAGAAGGATTCTGCTGGCCGTTGTTCTGACTCTGCGCCAAAGTCAGGCTGAAGGCCGCCGTGATTACAAAAACCAAACTCAGTGCCGAGAGGCCGGTCGTAAGCGCCGTCCGCGTGGCCAACGAGCGCGCCGAAACGTTCAGACCCTTCGTGCGATGTTCACCCTTGTCAGGATTCCGCAGCAGGTTTATAGTTGCCGCCATCAAGTCTCTCTCCATTGCGCTTCTGCTTAGGGAATCTATGAAGCGACTGATCAATATCATATTAATCGTAGTTGTGATCGTGATTTCTGCGACGTGTCCTTACTCGCAGACGCGACCCCGTCGCGTCACACAGCCGAGCAACACGTTAGCTGAAAACTCGCGCAGCCGAACGGTCGAAAGGCCGATCGAGACGAGAGAGACGCCAGTCGAGCGCCCGCCGAAGCATCATAACTGGATGCGCATCCTCGGCACCGCGGCAATGATTGGCGCCGCCGCCGCGGGCGGCGGTGGGTGTACGCCCTCGCGAGATGTTATTCGCACTCGTCCTCGTAGCTACTGATCGCGGACACAACGAAAACCCAGATTGTTCAGCCCGCTGTCGGGCGTCGCATGACTGCGCGCGGCCACCCGATAGTTGGTGCAGAAGTTTTCCGCGCACATCCATGAGCCGCCGCGGATTGAATGTTCGTCACCTTCAGTTGGCCCCGATGGATCGTTGACGGGCGACTTCGCATAGTAGTCATCGGCATAAAGATCGGCGCACCACTCCCAAACATTTCCCGTCATCTCGTAGAGACCATAGCCGTTCGGTGGAAAGCTCTCGACGGGCGCGCGCGTGATGAAGCCATCTTCGTTAGTGTTGCGATTCGGAAAGTTGCCCTGCCACCAGTTCGCGACAGGCTTACCGTTCGGCCGCACCTCGTCACCCCATGAATATTTTTTCTCGGCCAACCCTCCGCGCGCGGCAAATTCCCACTCAGCTTCTGAAGGCAGACGTTTGCCGGCCCACTTCGCATAGGCCGCCGCATCGTTCCACGAAACCTGACTAACGGGTTCATTGTCGGCTGCTTTTGACTGTGGCCCATCGGGATGTCGCCAGTCGGCGCCCTTCGTTTTCTCCCATTGCCTGGTTTTGAGATTGAATGCGCCGGACCATCCGAACTGTTCGGCGTCAGTTTGGTAGCCCGTGGCCGCGACAAATTTCGCGAACTCGGCGATCGTGACTTCATGCCGGTCGATCCAGAAAGGCTTTACCGTTACTTCATGCGCCGGCGATTCATAGGGCATGCCTTCATCGGTACCCATCATGAATTTGCCGCCCTTGATGAGGATCATTTCACTGCGGTCCGTGGTTGCCTGATTGTCGGATGAACTCGCGACGGATTGATTGCGATCCGGGCTCGGAGATGGAGAGCGGTTGCAGCTCTGAATTGAAAAGAAGATGAGCGCGGCGCAAGCAACAAAAAGAATTTTGCAAAGGGAATTTCTCACGGCCGTTCGTGCGATTATTCTAATTCATTCGTAACGAAGTCAGTAGAGTGTTTTGCGTCTTACCCTTCCAAGGTGATATAAGGCAGGCACCCTCGCGCAATTTCACTCCTAAGGAGACCCTATGAACGATCAATCGAATGTGACAAACGCAGAGAACTGGTCAGAGTCTGAAATGACCTATCCCGATCCGGGGATTCTTCCCGTATTGGGGTTTCTTCAGTTATGTGCTGACAGGCGGTTCCACAGCAGTATCCAACAGAAGTTCCAGGCCGATGCTGGACTGGACTCGCCTGAGAGTTATTGGATCCACGCAGATGCCGGCGGCACCCCAAAGATGGAGTGCCAGACAACCGCACCAGACTACTGTTATTACAAGAAAGGCGTGCGGCAAATGGGCTGGTCGGCCCACGGAAACGGTTGCGGCGGGTTCGGCGAACATGTGCCGGATGACGTGATCCGCAATGAACTGAACGAAATCGCGCGAAGGAGAGCGGCAGATTATGAAGACGCCACCCACTACATCTATTTTGCGACAATGGGCACGGGGAAAGATGAGGGGCAGGCAGTTGTCCATTGCATGAAACACGAGCCTTAAGTCAGCGGCTGGACTATTCTGTGTCTCAGGTTCTCAGTGTCTCGGTGGTGAATTGTTGCTTAGCGACTTTCACCGCTGAGGCACAGAGGACACGGAGAACAACTCAATATCAGCACACCGCTGAAGGCGTACCGAGATTGTCAGTCCAGCGCGAAATTCGTATAAAGGCCTCGCGATGAAGCGTTCCGCCAAAACTATTCTGCTGTTTGTGGTCGTTGCTCTGGTGATTCTTGCTCCGTTTGCCCCACCCGCCAACACTTTTTCTGCGACGCCTCCCGCCAAACCAAAATACAACGTCCTCTTCATCATCTCTGACGACTTGCGCCCTGAGTTGGGTTGCTACGGCAATTCAATGATCAAGACGCCGAATGTCGACGCACTCGCGGCGCGAGGTACGCGTTTCGATCATGCGTACGCGCAATTTCCGCTGTGCAACCCGTCGCGTAGTTCGCTGCTGAACGGCCGGTACCCGACGCAGACCGGCGTGCTGGACAACAATACTTACTTTCGCGCCAAACACCCTGACTTCGTCACTCTGCCGCAGTATTTCAAGAACAATGGGTATGCGGCTTTGCGGACCGGAAAAATCTTTCATGGCGGCATAGACGATCAAGTTTCCTGGACTGAAGGCGGCGAGCCCGTCGATCCGAACATCGTCAATCGTCCGCCGAGCCCGGTAGCCAGCGGTCAGGGCGCGCGCGAAACCGGCGATGAAGAAGCGGCGCCGCAAGCTAATCGCCCGGCCCGCGCGTCGGCTTCGGACCGCATCGTCGTGTTGGATGGCGATGGTGAATCGTTTGGCGACTATAAGATCGCGGACCGCGCGATCGATTTCCTCGACCGATACAAAGACAAGCCGTTCTTTCTCGCCGTGGGATTCAACAAGCCGCACAGTCCCCCGACTGCGCCGAAGAAGTTTTTCGATCTTTACGACGTGCATAAGATCCCGCTGCCGGTTGATTTCAACACGCACCCGATTGCCCCGGCAGGATTTCCAGACATTTCAATTCCGCATCGCAACGCTGACCTGTTTATTGGCCGCGACTCTTCACCCGAACAGGCGCGCGAGATGATTCGCGCTTACTGGGCGTCGACGAGTTTCATGGACGCGCAGGTCGGACGCGTGATTGCCGAACTCGACCGTTTGAAGTTGCGGGACAACACCATCATCGTCTTCTGGGGCGATCACGGATATCACCTCGGCGAAAAAGGGAAGTGGTCGAAAGCGTATTCACTTTGGGACGTTGGCTTGCGCGTGCCTTTGATTATCGACTTGCCGGGAGGGAAGCCCCAGGTCAGTGAACGCGTCGTGCAGCTCCTCGACTTTTATCGCACGCTCGCGGATTTATGCGGTTTGCCAGCGCCGCCGCCCGAAATCCAGGGTCGGAGCGTTGCGCCGTTACTGCGAAACCCGAAAGCCGTCTGGGACCGACCCGCATACGCCGTAGTTCAGTTCCAGGGAAAATTCGGCGAGTCAGTTCGCACTGAGCGCTGGCATTACGTTGAGTGGGATAGCGGTCAGGCCGGTTCGATGCTTTTGGATAGCCTTGCCGATCCTCGCGAGTTGAAGAATCTCGCTGCGGATCAAAGCCGCGCCGCGACAGTGCGCCAGATGAAGGAATTGCTGAAGCAGCTTCCCGCGCAGTGACACGCCGGAACAATAATCTGTTCGTCCCTATTGCGCTACCTTCGGTGAGTCAACTTTCTCGCTGTCGAATATCTTCACCGGCGCGCCATCTCTCGTCTTCAGCTTCACGTTACGCATCGTCCAGTTCCGCGCGTACTCAATTGATCCGGCTTCGTTCCCTTCGGCCGTAACGTTGCTGAACTTGATATTGACGATCGGTTTATTCGGCAGACCGCTGGCCAGAAAGATCCTCCGCGCATTCACAATCTCAACGTCCTCGATCGTGATATTGCGAAACTCGCAGAAGCCACGCTCGGGCGGCGTTACCGGCGTGCTCAAAGCAACCCAATGCGCCGGGATGTTGGTTGCATCTTTCGGAATGGTCGCGTAGCTGTAGCTCGGGTTCCAGTTCAGAGTGAAGGTGAACGGCGCCGGCACATTTACCATCTTCACGCCGCGCACCAGAACATCTTCGACAAAGCCACCGCGCGTTTTCGCTGATTTGAAACGAATGCCTTCGCTGGTTCCCAGTCCCCGGTTCTGATAAGCGAAGACGTGGCGAATACCGCCGGAGGTTTCGCTGCCGAATGAAATGATCCCGCCGCCGCGCCGCGTGATGTTGTCGCGAATGACGACGTATTCGGTGGGACGATTTACTCGCAGCCCGTCTGAGTCGCGCCCCGCCTTCAAACAGATGTCGTCGTCGTTGTTATCGATGTCGCAGTTTTGCACAAGCACATAGCTCGAGGAATCGATGTCGACGCCGTCAGTGCTCGGGCCTTTGTTATCGGTAATCTTCACACCATCGACTGTGATGTGATCGGAGTAAACGACCTGGACGGTCCAGAAGCCGGAGCGTTTCAGGTTCACATTCTCGACGGCCACATCGGATGATTTCCAGATCACCATTAAGCGCACGCGCTCGGCATCGTAATCGGAAGCCCAGCGCAAACCCTTCGGCTCGTATTCGCGACGCAAAGCCCAATACTTGTCCCACCATTTGTCACCGCGGCCGTCGATCGTGCCGCCGCCGGAAATCTTCACGTTCTTCGCGTCGTTGACGTTGATCAGCGCGGCCGGCCATTTCATCTCAATACCGGCGACGCGCGTCGGGATCGAAGGGTAATCGGCGTCGTCCTGACTGCCGAGCAGCGTCACCCCTTCATTTATTTTCAGATAGACATTGCTCTTCAGAAACAGCGCGCCGGTCACGTACTGTCCGGGTTTGAAGGTGACCGTGCCGCCGTCGTCTTTCGCGCAATCGTCGATCGCCTGCTGAATGGCCTGGGTCGAATTCGTGACGCCATCACCGGTCGCCTTGACCTCGACGATGCGTCGAGATTTGAGCGCTCCGCGCGCACCGACGTCCTTCGTCCACTTGGGAAAATCGTCGCTGTCATTTGCCAGGGCAGGCGCTGACGCGCCCAGGAAAACGAATGCCGCGACGGCGAATAGAAAGTAAGCGGTGCGCCTTTTATTTACCATTGGGTCAGAACCTCTTTTGATCAACTCGATCGATGTGCACGTTCGTCACGCCGTTGCATTCGCGTGCCGTGAAGTCCGAAACGTTCTTCAGGACAAACGTGGAGATGCCGCCGGAACGAGGCGAGGTAACGTGGCTGAAGAGAACGCTCTTCACATCGTCCATTACGAACGTGGGCCGCATATCTTCGGATAAATAACTCAAATCGATATTGGTGAACGTGACGCCCTGCGCGTGTCTCAGAAAAAACCCGGCCGCGGGAATTTCGCCAAACATCGAGGGCTCGGGATAGTTGGTTTCGCGTTCGGGTGGTGGCGCGTCCGCCTGTTCTTTTTTTCCTCCGCCGCGATAAGTGATGCGAATGTTGTTCAGAGTTACATCTTCAATGCCATGCTCCGGCAGTCCGGCGATGATTGAGGCATAGCGCGAATCAGCGTTGTAGGCGATGACGTTGCTGATGTTGACGCGTCGCAATTTCCCGACGTCGACGCCCGCCGGCCCCCGCAGACGCCGTCCCAGCCGGAGAAAAATCGGTGAGTTGACCACGTCACGCATAGTGATGTTCGTGATCGTCACATCTTCGAGCCAGCCGCCATCCACAGTTTCCAACGCCAGCCCGCGGCAATGATCGAACACGATGTTCGAGATGGCTATGTTTTTGAAACCACCGTTCGATTCGGTTCCGAGTTTTATGCGGCCGGTCGGACCGTCGCGATCCGGCGCCTCCTTTACGTTGCGTTTATAAGTCGCGTCTAACATTGAGCCGATGTCGTAACCGCTAACAAGCGAATTCGTGATTGTGACATTCTCAGTTGCGCGCGCAAACCCGAGCGCATAGGAACTCTTCAGCACGATCGCGTCGTCATTAGGCGAATTCACACTGCAATTCGAGATGCGGACGTTGCGGCATGAGTCGATATCGAACCCGTCGCGATTCGTGTCCACTTTGACGTTGTCGATCGTCAGATTGTCGACGCCGGTCGCCAGTAGCGCAAAGTGACCACCATTCAGGATCGAAAAATCGCGCAGAAGGACATTGCGACAGAGCTTCAGCGCGATCGCTTTGTTGCCGAGGCCATTCATGACGCTCGGATCGTCGTCTTCGCCCAAAGGCGATTCGGGACGCGCGCCGGTCTGACCGCCGAGGGTCACCGGCCGATCGCCGGGTTGGTTCACGCGGCGGGCCCGGGGACTGCGGCGGGTCAGGCCTCTGCCATCGATCAGACCGGGCCCGGTGATGCCGACGTTCTCCAAACCAATTCCCCAAATCAAACTGTTCTGCCAATGACTGTGGCCGAAGTCCTGGTACATGTCCGATTGATTTGGCTCGGGCAGATCGTAAGTGACCTTGCCCGGCATTGCTTCCGCGGCGACTAACTTCGCGCCCTGATCAAGATGCAGCGTGATGTTGTTCTTCAAATGGATCGACACTGACACGTAGGTACCTGCCGGAAAATTCACGGTGCCGCCACCCGCCGCAGCGGCCGCATCGATTGCTTTGTTGATTGCCGGCGTGTCGAGGCTCTTGCCATCGCCTTTGGCGCCGAACGCGCGCACGTCATAGGCGCCGGAGGCAGCGTCTGCGCGCGCGGTCTTCTGTGCTTGCGGTTTCTCAAAGGTAAGGAAAGACGCGAATAAGAAGAGCGCAAAAGGAAGGATAACTTTGAAGGTCTTGTTCATTCGTGCTCTCGATGACTGGCTCTTGGTCCACGTATGGGCGAGGACGTCCCCGCTCCCGGCGTCACCCATCATTTCTTGACCGGACCGTAGATTTCAATTTCGACGATGCTGAGCGTGCCTTTCTGATTTCTGTCTTCGGCCGCCGCATCCTTCTGTCCCGTAACTTCGATAACCTGACCAAAAGCATCGATGTCTTTGGGCCGGCCAGTCAACTCGATCTTCAAACTGTGACCTGTCACGGGCGGAAATGCCAGCGTCACATAGCCGAGGCTGCGCGGCGTTTCGCCTTCATAGGCAATCTTGTCATCCACTGTGATCCGGATTGGGTATGAACGCGTGCGCCAGTTGGCGAGCTTCAGCGTTACTTCGGAAATCAGCGCGGGCTGCGCCAGCTCATACCTGATCCATCCATTCGCCAGTTTACCGTCGCTGGTCCATTCGGTCGTCTCGATGTCATCGATACTTTGGTTTGTCTTTTCAGTGTTGGCGCCGGCAGACGCATTCACAATTCGCAACGGCTGCCGCGTCGGTCTCAATTCCAACGGCGGCGGGGTTGGCCCTCGTTCCAGGTAAGACGTCAGCCCGGCGTCGGGCATGTTTAATGACAATCCGCTGGTCGCTGTTACCGGATTGGACACGAGATTGATTGCTGTCGATCTAAGTCCAGCAGAAGTTGCGCGCAATGCAATCGTGCCCGCCTGTGTCGTCGAGCGAATGATGATGCGGTTGACTCCATTCTCAACCGGCAGGCTCTGCGCGAGAATGTAATTGTCAGGGCCCTGCGCAATTCCGCCACGCCATTCAGCCGGGCCAGACAGAGAGAAGTTGATCAAATTGAGCGCCGTCGGACAACGCCTGCCTTTCGCATCGACCACTTCCACGTCCACGAGCGCCACGTCCGCTCCGTCCGCGCGTAGGCCCAGCGGACCGGTTTTCGTTGTCAGGCGAATAGCGAATGGCTCGCCGGCAGTCTGCTTCTGATCCTCGCTCGTCCTGCGGCCGGCCGCATCGTAACCGACTGCGCTGATCGTTCCGGGCTGCCAGGCGATGTCTTTGAAGGTGAAGAGGAAGCGGCTGCTCTGAGTGCCGAAGCCCTGCGACTTGCCGTTGATTAAGAGTTCGACTTTGTCGGCGCTTGAGACGACGTAGACGTTTTTGGTGACTGGTGTGTGTGGAGTTTTCGTCTCCTGTTGTGGGCTACTTGATCCGGTCGCTATCCCGACTTGTCGGGATTCTGACACCCCCGGTACTGACACTTTGTAGTTCCAATGGCCGATGATGTGTGTCGCTGGTCGCTCAACATCAACCCATCCGCCCCACATCAACTGGTTCGCAAAGTAGCCGTCCTTGGGCAGACGCATCGCGTCCACTTCACCGCTGCGCCGGTAATTCTCGGCACCGCGATGATGTGTGTTCGAATCAGAAAAGATGATGTTGACACCGCCGGCGTTGACTCGTAAGCCGGTACCGGGGCGCTCGCGCCAGTAGTCATACCACCGCACGACATTTTCAACGGCGTGCGAATCCTGATTACGGTTGTAGACACTCGCGTTCTGATTTTGATAAAGCGGCCCATCGCCGTCTTTGTGAAAGGGCGGCGAATAGTCGTCCCAATACTTACGCAGACCTTCGTCGCGTGAATACTCCATGGCCCACATCGGAATGTGCGCGCTCTTGTTGATGTAGAGCATCTCGCCGCCGTACTCAGCCACCTGACTATCGAGCATCTCGCGCGAGCCGGACGCGCGGCCGCCGGACGGATCGTATTTGTCGCGCAACGCCTTCATCTGACGCATGTGTTCTTCGCTCACGCCCTTGTTGCCCGATTCATAGAAGATGATGCTGGGATTGTTTCGGTTGTAGATGATGGCATCACGCATCAACTCAAGGCGCTGTTCCCATCGTCGTCCGTCAACATCTTTCTCAGCGTCGCCCGCCGGCATCGACTGCATCAAGCCCAGGCGATCGCATGATTCGACGTCCTGTTTCCAGGGCGTGACGTGCATCCAGCGGACTAGGTTCGCGTTCGATTCGACCATCAAACGGTTGCTGAAATCACTCAGCCATGCAGGCACGGCCGATCCCAGCGCCGGCCATTCGTTGGTGGTCCGTTGCGCGTAGCCTTTGAGTTGGATGACTCGATCATTCAATTTCACCAGCCCGTTCGCGAATTCGGTTTTGCGAAAACCGGTGCGCGTCTTCAACACATCAACCGGCCGTTCATCGATTTTGAGAATCGTGTAAACGTCGTAGAGATAACCGTATCCCCAACTCCAAAACTTGAGACCAGCGACGCGAGCCGAAGCACTGAGCGTCTTTATTTCGCCGGGAGCGAGAGTGTAACTGCCGCCCTTGATCGCGGTTGCCGGTTTACCCGCGGCATCCTCGATCAGAACTTCGTAGGTGAACGTCTGGGCCGCGGCGCGGTCATTCTTGACCTGCGCTTCAGCGGTAATCTTCGCGCTGCGCCGCGCGATGTCGAATTCCTGCGCATAGACATACACGCCGGTCGTACCGAGATTCGAATAGAGCGGCAACGTCTGATGAAGTGTGTCTGTGATATGCAGAAAGACGTTCTTGTTGATGCCACCGTAGTTCGCGTAGAAATTTCGATCGTTCCATTCGTAGGTTGAGCCGGTTGATTTCTCTTTGTAGTCCCATGAGTTGTCGATGCGCGCAGCGAGAACATTCTCTTGCGGCGCCGGCCGCACCGCGTCGGTGATGTCGAAGCCGAAGGCCATCACTCCATCTTCATGACGCCCGATGAACTTGCCGTTGAGGTAAAACTCGCCGCCATGGCGAATGCCCTCAAATTCAAGAAAGATTTTGCGGCCCTTGCTGTCAACCGGAAGTTTGAAGTGTTTTCGGTACCAGGCAATCCCCGTGCTGAGGTCCTTGATGTCCTTACGAAATGCGTCGTCTTCGTTCCAGGCGTAGGGAATCGTCACCGGTTTCCATTTTGAATCGTCGAAGCCAATCGTTTCCGCGTTCGCCGGATCGCCGACAAAGACTTTCCAATTCGAGTTGAAGTTATATTTCGAACGTGGGCTGGTTGGCGCGTCACTGGATGCCGGGCCAGCCGCGAGACTGATAATGAAGAGAAGAATAGATAGTCGGCGCATATCGTGTTTACGTGTCAGAACCGAGAGCGGTAGCGACCGGATCAACTTCGCAACTTGGAATCTAAGGTGATATTTCGTGCAATCAAAAGGACGTGATTGATCCGGTCGCTACCGCTCCCGGTTCTGACACTTGTGCCTCCGGCGTCGCCGCCTAACTGCCCAGTGGCTTAGTGCCGGCTGCAAGTGGGCTCGCCGGTACCTTAAAGCCATCAAACGGATCGGGGCGGCCGGGATTGAATCGTGGCACATCATTCATCAGATACTTCACGATGCCGAGTTTGTTCGTTCTGATTCCTTCGACAATGCACTTCGCCAATTCATAACTGCCGTAGTTGTTGTGATGCGTGTTGTCGTTCGGCGCGAACGCACGCTTCGAGGTCTCGACTCCCCAGGCTTCGTACAAGGGCTTGCTCATGGCGTTCAGATCGATGAGTGGCACGTTCAACTCTTTCGCTAACTGGCGCACGGCTTCCGGGTAATCACCATGCGAGTTGGTGATCTTTCCGTCCTTATCGAACGTGCGTCGCTGCACCGGCGTGATCAGAACCGGCGTGCCGCCGTGTTGCCGCGCGCCCTCAACAAATCTTTTCAGATCGGCTTTGTAAGTCGTGAATGCGCCGACGCCTTCGCCTTTCTCTTTTTCGTCGTTATGGCCGTATTGAATAAATAAATAATCGCCGGGCTGCATGAGGCTGAGCACCTTGTCGAGCCGCTTTGCCCCGAGCGAGCTGCGGAGCGATTCCCCTGACTCCGCGTGATTTGCAATCGCGATCCCCGGTTTGAAAAACCGCGTCAACATCTGTCCCCAGCTGTTGTAGGGCTCCAAAGGCTGGTCGCAGACAGTCGAATCGCCGAGCAGAAAAATTGTCGGCAGGTCGTCAGCGCGGGCGATTTCGATCGCGCACACTGCCGGTCGCGAGTTATTGAACTCGAGCGTCAGTTTCTCATCCCACGCCCAGGTCTCACTCGTGCGCTCGCGGTCTTTCAACTTTACTTCGCCGTCACCCGCGATCAGCGGCGTCCGCACGTTCACGGTAAAAGTGCGCGTTTCGAATTTGCCCGGCCTGGTCTCGACCTTCTCAATCATGAGCCGCCGCAGTTCGGCCTTAACCGTGGTGACTGATTCCGCTTGAGCATCGCCGAAGGTCACGCTGACGTTGTAGTTTCCTTCCGGCAGGGCTACCGAAAAGTAGAACGGTTGATCGCTGGTGCAGAAGTCACTGCGGACCGGATCTTTACCACCGCGATCAATACATGCGATCTGCGGGCCTGGCTCAAAGCCGTATCCGGTCTCACGATTGTAAGTATTTCCCGGCAGCACCCGCTGATAGCCGGAGGCGAGCGCACCGGGTCCAAAATCGAATCGAAAGACTGTAGCGTTCGACGCGATCCGAGCGCGGTGCCGCATGGCATGACAATCAGCTGTCAGCATAAACGCGGGGCCATGTAACGCCGCGAGCAGTGAAATAAGCGTTGTATATTTACGAATCCGCGCCAGACCGCGCCCGGCAAAATGTAAACATGCCGGCGGCAGTCTTCCTCGTTTGTGTGATTGAAGCAACAAGCTGATCATCTTATGATCTTGCAACTTGGCGAACGGATAATATATAAGGCAACATTCAGCCGCAAGATGCTCAAGCTAATTCAGCCTATCTCGAAAAAGGATCAGGTGATCGCCGCGATCAAGGATGCCATCCTGTCCGGCGCCATCGGTCCGGGCGATCAAATTGTCGAGAGCCGCATGGCGCATGAACTCGGCAGCGGCATCCCGCTGGTGCGCGAAGCGCTCGTCGCGCTCGAGCATCAGGGCTTTGTGCAGAAGACGCCTTACAAAGGGACCACGGTCACCAAGCTCGAGCCAAAACAGATTCAGGACAACTTTCAATTACGCGTTGAGCTGGAGCCGCTGGCGCTCGAGTGGGCCAAGCAGAATGTCACGCCCGCAGATATCAAAGAGCTGCGAGTTCTAATCACGCGCATGGAGAAGGCTGCTGCCGATCTCGATCTTGATGAGTTCTACCAGAACGATCTCGAGTGGCACCGCAAGCTGTGGGCTTTGTCCGGCAACGGGTATCTGGAAGACGTGCTCGAACGGCTCGTCGTCCCGTTGTTTGCTTTTTTTGTGATGAAGACCAGCCACGAGAAAGAGGCGTACGTTGAAAGTGCAGCGATGCATTCGAAGATTGTCGAGGCATTGGCCGACGGCAGCGCGGCGGAAGTGCGGGCGTTGATGAAAGAATCTCTGCGCGGCTGGAAAGAAGACATGATGACTTTGCTTTTCCCAAAATCATAATTAATTGGATATTGCATGAGTACAGCTATCAAAGATCGATTATTTCAATACGTTCAATGTCTCTGGCGCGACGACGAAGCCGATCAGTTATCGGGCGTCGATCGTTTAGTCTACCGATCGAACAAGCTGGGCGAAGACCTGACCCTGACGAACACGGGCGGCGGCAATACTTCGTCGAAGTTGACAGAGGTCGATCCGCTGACCGAGAAGCCGGTGGAGGTGCTGTGGTTAAAGGGATCTGGCGGCGATTTGCGTACGGCGAAACGCGACGGATTCGCTTCGCTTTATCTCGATAAAGTACGCGCGATGAAGGCCCGTTACCTGGACGCTCCGGACCGTGGGCCCAAGACTCCGATAGAAGACGTGATGTATCCGATGTACAGCCATTGCATCTTCAATCTGAATCCGCGCGCCTGCTCGATCGACACGCCTCTGCATACCTTCGTCCCCCACAAGCACGTCGATCATTTGCATCCCAACGCAGTCATCGCCATCGCTGCTTCAGTCAACCAGGCGAAACTGACGAAAGAAATTTATGGCGACGAGGTCATCTACATTCCCTGGCAGCGGCCGGGTTTTGACATCGGCCTCAAGATTGAGCAGTTAATCAAAGGACAGCCGCAAGCGAGAGGAATTCTGCTGGGCCATCACGGCATGAGTTCCTGGAGCGACGACGACAAGACCTGCTATGAAACGGCGCTGGAAATCATCGATCGGGCAGCCCGCTACGTCGAGGCGCACGACAAAGGTGAACAGACCTTCGGCGGCCTCAAGCATGCGCCGCCGCCCGATGCGGATCGTCAGCGCATGCAGACAGAGATTCTCCCTTTTCTTCGCGGTCAGATCTCAATTGGCAGACGCTTCGTCGGCACGATCCAGGACGACGAGAAGATGCTGCGGTTCGTTAACAGTAACGATGGGCCGAGACTGGCTGAACTGGGAACATCTTGTCCCGATCACTTTCTCCGCACGAAAATAAAACCGCTCTTTGTCGATTGGGATCCTGCGACCGGCGAGATCCCCAAGTTAAAGGAATCGATTGTCGAAGGCCTGGTCCAATATCGAAAGGATTACGAGGCGTACTACCAGAAGTGCAAGCGGCCGGATTCACCGGCGATGCGCGATCCGAATCCGACGGTCGTCTTGGTTCCGGGCCTCGGCATGTTCGCGTGGGGCAAGAACAAGAGCGAATCAAGAGTCACGGCGGAGTTTTACAACTGCGCGATTGAAGTCATGCGCGGCGCGGAAGCCATCGACCAATACGAAGCGATGGATCAGCAGGAAGCGTTCGACATCGAGTATTGGAATTTGGAAGAAGCGAAGTTGCGGCGCTTGCCGCCCGAGAAGGAACTCGATCGCCAAATCGCTGTCGTCATCGGCGCGGGCGCCGGGATCGGCAAAGCGACGGCGCATCGTTTGGTAAAGGAAGGCGCGCACATCGTCTGTGTCGATCTCGATGAAGCCGCGGCCAAAGAAACGGCCCAGGAAATTATTGCGAAGTACGGCGAAGGAATCGGGGTCGCCGGC
>Ga0207686_10000143_pt1:0-32500 | contig 56102 bp, 44 predicted proteins | sample KBSM24metaG_FD_184396 | JGI IMG/M metagenome (GOLD analysis project Ga0207686, IMG submission 184396) | Miscanthus rhizosphere microbial communities from Kellogg Biological Station, Michigan, USA - KBS M2-4 metaG (SPAdes) (version 2) | ecosystem: Host-associated > Plants > Roots >...
CGTAGTCTTCTCGCTCACTCGCCTCGAGCATGGCCTGACGCACCTTGGCTCTTACGTCCAGCGTGCGACCGGAGAGGAACTCCAGGACCTCATCGATCATCCCACGATACTCCGCCTGTTCCTGCCATCCCACGCATGGGGCCAGGCAACGCCCGATATAGAAGTCCAGGCAGGGCCGTTCACGCCGATCAACCGGCAGGTTGTCACTGCAGGAACGTACGGTGTAGAGGCGACGGACAATCGCCAGTGAACGGCGCAGGTGCGTGACGTCGGTATAGGGTCCGAAGTACCGAGCGCCGGGGATATCCCGGCGCCGGGTAACCAGAACCCGGGGGAACGGCTCCGCGAGTGTGACCGCGATGGAGGGGTAGCTCTTGTCGTCTTTCAGCCGCACGTTGAACCGGGGCTGGTACTCCTTGATGAGATTGTTCTCCAGCAGGAGGGACTGGGGCTCGCTCGCGACGACGATGGTCTCTACGTCCGCGATCTGGCGGAGAAGGAGCCGGTGGATCGGATTATCCGGCACGTCCGCCGAGAGGTAGCTGCGGACCCGGCTCCGGAGACGGCGGGCCTTGCCTACATAGAGCACGCGTCCTTCGGCATCTTTCCAGAGATAGACGCCGGGACCTTCGGGTAATGTTTCGAGTTTTCGGTGAAGCGCTTCAGTTCCCTGCACTACCTAATCCTTCCAAATTCGCCGACGAACCCTGACCAGAACCGCACCAGCCTCGGGAACTCCCCATCCGGCCAGAATCGCCAGGTAGAGTAATCCGAAGGGTACAAGGACAACCGCAGCACGCGCTACCGGGTGGGTCGCGCCGAGCAGCCGGAGAATCCCCCATCCGACAAGGGCTGCCGCCAAGGCGGCAATCCAAAGACGCGCGAGGTAAGAAACGGCCAATCCGGTGTTGCCGATCTGGCGGTTGAGGGAGGTGCGAAGAAGATGGAATTCCACCCAGGCAGCGAGCCCGGCGGAGGCCGTCAAGCCGGCCGCACCCCAGCGCGGCTCGATGCCAAGCCAAACCGGAAGCGGAATAGCGCAGAGATACCCCAGCGCGGTGGTGAGAAACACCCGCAGCATCGCGAAGCGGAGAGGTGTTCTGGTATCACGCAGCGCGTAGTACGTAGAGGCATAGAGCCGCCCAAGCGTTGCCGCGAGGAGCCCTACTGCCGATCCCGCGAGGATCCCCCAGACATAAATGCTGTCCGCCGTCCCGAAGCGACCGGACTGAAAGAGCGCGCTCGCGATCACGTGGCCGAAGGCGAGGAACGCCACGGCACAGGGCACAACGAAGAATGCAATCCGTCGAAGCCCGCCGTCGAGCCTGCCCCGAAGAAACTCGTGAACCCTGGAATCCTCTCCGACAGCACTCGACATCTCCGGTAACTCTGCGGCGGAAACCGACATCCCGAACAGGCTGACAGGGAGCGTGTACAGTACCTGGGCGTTTGCCAGGCCGGCCACCGCTCCGCTGGGCAGCAGACTCGCCAGGATGGTGTCGATGAAGGCGCTGATCTGCACCACACCGCGACCGATGAACACCGGGAAGAAGTTTCGAATCACGGTGCGCACCGACTCGCTGGTGCGCTCCAGAACCGGGCGGAACCCGCGAAGCAGTCCGATGACGGTCGGCAGCTGGAGCCCAAACTGAAGGGCACTTCCCACCAGAGACCCCCAGGCGGCGACCTGGGCCAGCTGGCCGCCATGCACCCTGGGCCCGAACCCCACGAGTGCGAAGATGATCGCGAGGTTCCAGGCTACCGGCGCCGCATACGAGAGAAAAAACTTCCGATGACTGTTCAGAACGCCGAGACACCATGCCGAGAGGACCAGGAAGCCGGCCCCTGGGAAGAACAGAGTCACCAGACGCACAGTGAGGTCGCGTTTCTCTCCGGTGAATCCGGGTGCGATGATTGCGGTCAGTGGTCCTGCGGCAAGCATCCCGATCAGCACGATCGCGGCGGTGCTGCAGGCAAGGAGTCCAAAGGCCGCATTGGCCAAATGCGTGGCCTCCGTGTCTTTGCCCAGGCTTCTCAGGCGCGCATATACCGGAACGAAGGACGCCGAAAGGACTCCCTCACCGAAGAGATTCTGCAGAAAATTGGGAATGCGAAACGCCGCGTTGAACGCGTCAGCGAAGTCGGTAAGGCCGAAGTAGTGAGCGAGGGCGCGTTGCCGGATGAGCCCGACGAGACGGCTCAGCAGGATTCCGGATCCGACGAGGAATGCCGAGCGCGCCGGAGAGGGTGAGACCGGGTCAGGACTGGATGAACTCAGGGCTTCCGGGGCGGCGGGAGTGGGGCGCGAGTCGCGCTGTCTTCAAGCAGACGTTGAAGAAACTGGTTCTCCTCCTGAAGCTGCTGGACCGAACGATTGAGATCGTCAACTTCTCCCTCGAGCAGCTGAACCCGCTGGGCCAGGTCCGCCACGCCGGGGGCAATCTGCTGTGGTCCTTCCAGCCGGCGGGCGAGCGCCCGGCCGATCGGAGAGTCGATGAGAATCCCGATGATCGGAATCATCAGCGCCACGAGCAGAATAATACCGAGGAACATCATGGCACGAGTCTACGAGGAATGAGAGGCGCCTTCAAGGGCGCTCGAATACCAGGTGACCATTTCCTGTTTGAGCTGCTGGAGCAACTCCGGACCGTAGCGGGCGAGGAAGGGCGCCACCGTCAACAAACGTTCCTGGGGCTTGCCGCCCGGAAGCACCGCAGTGCGCGCCCGTTCGACCTGGCTCATCTCCACCTCGGAGCGCTTCCGGAGGTGCTGCACCATCTTGCGCTCAACCTCCTGGGTGCCGCTCTGAGCCTGTTTGCCAACATTCTGGATCGTTTTCTCGATGGTCGGATCGATCGTGCGGGCGACATTGGCCAGCGTGTCGTAGCCGGCCGCCAGCTCGCCGCGAAGCCGCTCGAGGGTCGTAATCGTCTCGGATGGCAACTGTGAGCGGACTACCCGCGACTCCAGAGCGTGCCCCGGCTGAAGCAACTCCTCCAAGGTAGCGCCGAACTTCTCCAGCACCCGGTCAACCCGATGCTCAACCAGCATCCCAGACCAGCGCGGCACCGGCAGTTGAGGGACGACGCCCAGACTCTCATAGAGTGGCCGGCAGAGCGGCAGGTAGCGAAGCTCTCCCGGGCCGGCGACGTACGCCACGGTTGGGAGCAATGCGCTCTCCACCACCGGGCGGAGCAGAACGTTGGGAGACAGGCGCTGCGGTTCCTGCTGGGCCAGCCGCTCCAAGTCGGCGAACCCGAATGGTTGGTGAGCGCGCCGGGTCACGAACCCGCCATCGGTCCGGACCAGCCGGTCACGACCGAGGGCTGCCTCCACCATCACCAGCGTGGCACCGTCGGCGGCAGCGACTCCAGGATCAGTGCCCTGCCCCACGAGATCGCCACTTCTTTCGTCGAGCAAGCGCTCTATGTCGGCGGCCTTGCGCAGCGCGTCCACGAGCAACGGTCCCGCAGCCTTTTTGACGGCAGCGTGCGTGCTGTCGAGGCACACAATTCCGAACGGAGCGAGCAACTCGGCGAGGGCCGATCCGTAAGCTCCCGCCACCGTCTTGTCCGGTCTGAAGTGACGACGAAGCCAGTCGAGTGTGCCCTCCCGGTGTTCCGCCGGAGGAAGGTCGGCTTCGAGCTGTGCGAGGACGCCGTCTACTTCGGGCCCGAGCGGCTCCCGATAGAGAGGCAAGAGCGGGGCGTCAGGGGGGCGTTCACGCAGAACCGCGGTCACGAGAGCGCCGTCGGCGTTCAACCACGACGCGTGATTGGCCTCGGTGAAGTCATGATCATCGCCGGCGACCCAGAAAACCGGGACCACCTTGCGATCCCAACGACGGCCAAGCACCTCGGCCAGCGCGGCCGCAGAGAGTGCCTTGTGGATCGTATAGAGGGGGCCGGTGAAGAGCGCCGGTTGCTGCCCGGTTGTCACGACCAGGACGCCGGGATCAGCCAGGCTCCTGATTGCAGTCTCGGTCCCCGGAGCGCGCAGCCAGGCTTCAACCAGGCCGGAATGGAGCGCTCCCGTACGCACCGCGGGAGCAGGGACCAAGCTCGCGAGGGGAGTAGCAACCAGGCGGAGCGTCATCGCGGAACCTGTGCGAGGAGGATGCAGCGGGTTCCTTCTCCCGGAGGACTGCCGCTGTAATCTCCCCAGCGACGAACGATTCTCGCGCCGTTCGCGGTGAGCAACAATTCCAGCTCTGATGGAGGGAGCAAGCGGACCCGCTCCTTGAAGGTCCTTCCATCCTGGGTATGAATCGCCTTCACCACAAAGCGGTCATCGGTCGTGATTTGCCGGGTGATACGCACCACCGCGGATTCGAACCGGACGGTCTCTTCCGGAACCAGACGCTCACGCACCCGATCGGCGTTGAGAAAATCGATTGCGAACCAGCCACCGGACCTGACGGTGTCGAGCATTTCCCTGATGGTACGGGCGTGATCCTCGTCACGCTCGAAATAGCCGAAGCTGGTAAAAAGATTGAGCGTGAGGTCCATAGAACGGGGACGGACTGGCAGACAACGCATGTCGGCGCGAGCTACCGGCCGATCGGTGACTTCGCGGACCTTCCGCAACAGGGTAAGCGACAGGTCAACGCCGACCGGGCGAGCACCCCGCGCCTCAAGCGAAGCCATGTGCCGTCCAGCGCCACAGGCCACGTCCAGCACCTTCCATCCGGATTTCCATTCCAGTGCACCGCAGAGCAGCTCTACCAGACGCTCGGCGTCGGTCTCGTCGCGGTGCGGATAGAGGTGAAGGTATTCCTCCCCAAACCATTCTTCGAACCATTCGGTCATCGCAGTCCGGGACCGGGCGCGGCGGCCCGCCTCATTTGTGATACGGTTCGCCCCGCAGGATCGTAAACGCGCGATAGAGCTGCTCCAATACCACGACCCGGGCCAGCTCATGAGGAAGAGTCAATGGACCGAGGCTCCAGCGAAATGCGGCGGCCTGGCGAATGTCGTCCGCCAGGCCGGTGGAGCCGCCAATCATAAAGGCGAGTGAGCGCGGCGACTCGCTCCAGCGTCTGAGCTGGTGGGCGAGCGCCTCGCTCGTGAGGTAGGTACCTTCGCGATCGAGGGCCACCAGGAACCCGTCTCCCGGCAGCTTGGCCCGCAACCGCGCCGCCTCTTCCCTTCGCTGCACCACACCGGTCGGGGCCCGGGAGGCTTCCCTGATCTCGATCTCCTGAACGGCGGCGTAGCGTCGCAGCCGTTTCAGATACTCGTCGCCCGCCTCACGGTAGGCGGGACGCAGCTTGCCGACGGCGAGCAGTCGCAGGTCCATCTGCCGGGCTCATCAGGCATACATGCCGCGGAGCCGGTGCACGGCTGCGACCCGGTCGATGGCCAGCATGTACGCACCGATCCGGTTATCGAGCTTGTGCCGCTGCGCCATGGAGGTCACTTCATCGAAGGACCGCACCATGATCCGCTCGAGCCGCTGATTGACGGTCTCCTCGTCCCAGAAATACCCGCCCCGATCCTGTACCCATTCGAAGTAGCTCACCGTGACGCCGCCGGCATTGGCCAGGATGTCAGGGATGACGAAGATTCCTTTTTCGTTGAGAATCTTGTCGGCTGCCGCAGTCGTGGGACCGTTGGCGCCCTCGCAGATGATCCGGGCCTTGATCTGGCTGGCGTTCTCGTGATCGATCACGTTTTCGAGCGCGGCGGGAACCAGCACCTCGCAGTCGAGAGTCAACAGCTGATCGTTGGTGATGTGCTCGGCGTTCTTGTAGTCGTGGAGGAGCTTCTTGCCCTGCGTGTGCTTCAGGACGTCAGGCAGATCGAGCCCTTTGGGATTGTAGCTGCCGCCCGACTTGTCGCTCACGGCGACGATCGTCATGCCCTCCTGAGCCATCAGCTGGGCCGCAATCGAGCCGACGTTCCCGAATCCCTGTACTGCCACTCGAGTGCCCTTGATCGGCATTTTCAGCTGTTTCAACGCCTCTTTGGTGACGACGGTGCAGCCACGACCGGTAGCCTCGCGGCGGCCCAGAGATCCGCCCATTTCGATCGGCTTGCCGGTGACGACCGCGGTCACGGTGTGCCGCTTGTGCATCGAATAGGTGTCCATCACCCACGCCATGACCCGCTCGTTGGTGTTCACATCGGGTGCCGGGACATCCGAATCGGGCCCCAGCGTCTCGATGATCGCCGAGGTGTACCGCCGGGTCAGCTTCTCCAGCTCCGCGTTGGACATGGTGCTGGGATCGCAGATGACGCCGCCCTTTGCACCGCCGAACGGGATGTTGACCACCGCGCATTTCCAGGTCATCCATGCGGCCAACGCCTTCACCTCGTCCAGCGTCACCTGCAGGTCGAACCGGATGCCGCCCTTGGCCGGGCCGCGGGATGTGTTATAGAGCACCCGGTACCCGGTGTAGACATCCACTTCGCCGTTATCTCTCAGAACCGGCACCGAAACGATGATTTGTTTCTCCGGATGCCGCAGGATCTTGTAGAGCCCAGGCTCCAGATCGAGCTGTTTGGCCGCAAAATCGAAGCGGGACATCATCTCTTCGAACGGGTTTTCCTCTTGGAGAAACCGGTCCTTGTCGGGGCGGATGACGTCCTGCGTAGCGCGCGGACTTGTGGCGGTCATAAGCTCCTCATTGAGTTTACAGTCGCTCAGGCGGCGTGATCACCGCGTCGAGGGCGGTGGCGACGGCGTCGCCGGAATCTTCCCATGTCAGGTCTAACACGGCCACCAGGGGTTCGGGAGCGCCCGCTGGCCAACGGTCTCGCAGTTTCACTGCATCCTTCTCGGTGATGACCACGTGATCGGCGCGGCGGGCCGCATGGGCGAGCCACGCCACGTCCTCGGCTCCATACTGATGGTGATCCTTCCAGGTCGCTACCTGAACCGCCGCTCCCGTTGCCTTGGTCTGGGTCACGAATCCTTCGGGATCAGCGATTGCCGAGGCGGCAATCACGCGTTTACCCGCCAGCGTGGAGGGAGGGAGGCTCCGCCCGCTGACGAGTCCCTCCAAGCGGGCCAATCCCAGGTGCGCAATTGCGACCGGACAGCGAACCCTGCCGCGAAGCTCCACCGCGAGCTGTTGTGCTGCTTCAGCCGTTGCGCGCTTCCGGGTCACGATCACCACGTCGGCCCGGTCCATCGCTGACCACCCTTCACGCCACGGGCCGGCCGGAAGCGGCCAGCGAACGGCTCGAGTCGTCTCGGCGCTGATTACCAGGATGTTCAGGTCCCGCCGGACGTCGAGCCGCTGGTAGGCGTCATCCAGCACCAGAACCTGAGCCCCTCTCGCCAACGCGCGTTCGGCACCTTCGACGCGGTTCGGACTGCTCACCACGTGAGCGCTCGGGACCGCCTTCGAGTGTACCATCGCTTCGTCGCCGCCGTAGCCCCTGAGCAAGACGCCGGGAGCCAGCCCCTTGCGTGCGTAATATTGCGCGACCCAGATGGCGACCGGAGTCTTGCCCGAGCCTCCCACAGTCAGGTTTCCGACCGCCACTGAGGGAAGTGGCAGATCGTGCACCTTGACCCAACCAAGTCTGAACCCGGCCACCCGGATCCCCATCCAAATACGCCACAATCCCGCCAGCGGGAGCAGGGCCGCGCGAGCCAACCTCGCATCCACCCGGCGGCTGGTCCACAGCCAGCGAATCAGCCGGTGGGTATCGCCGCGCCGTCTGGCCATGCAGTCAGTCTGGTGACTTCCTCCAGGCTCTCCCGGGCCCGGGCCTCAGCGGTGGCGCGACCCCGCGCTCCGGGCTCCACGAAAAACGGTGCTCCATAGGCGATTCGCACCTTCGCGAATGGCTTCGGAATCAGCATGGTGTCCCATGATGCAAGCCGCCAGGCCGGATGCGCCTCGGCGTGAACCGGGACGACTACTCCACCTCCCCGCTGCGCCGCGAGGAGAACTCCGGGCTTGATGACCCGGCGAGGGCCACGGGGGCCGTCAGGGGTGAAGCCTACCACCCGTCCTTCGCGCAGTGCGCGGATCGCGCGCAGCAAGGCGCGCGCACCGCCACGACTACTTGACCCAGGGATGATCCGGTAGCCGATTCGGCGGGCGAACGCGGCCAGATGCTGGCCGTCCCGTCCCGCACTCATCACCGCGGAAACGCCCTGCGCCCGGTGATGCCACAACACCGGTAGGAGCGCCTCGTGCCAGCTCATGATGACCGCAGGCCGACCGCTAGTGCGTACCTGATGCCAAAACTCCGGCCGAACGACCTCGAGCCGCCAGGACCAAGCGAGGGCACAAGCGAGCGGCGCTCCGAGTCGCCTCGTGAGAGAATTCGGCGGCCGGATCCTCATGCCCCCACCAGTTGCAGTGCCAGATGGGCTACCCGGCTCGCCGCCCCTGCCTCACCCAGCCGGGCTCGCACTTCGGCGAGGCCCGCCAGCTGTTGCTTTCGCGATTCCGATTCCGATTCAAACAGGGGACGTGCTGCTTCCACCAATGCCTCCGTCGACACCGGACCGCGCCAGAACTCCGGCACCACGGCACGACCGGCGATGAGATTCACCAGACTGATCCACTTCACGGTCATCAATCGCTTGCCGATCGCGCGAGTCAGCCGGGACGCAGCGTAGCTTACCACCATCGGCGTGTCCGCCAGCGCAGCCTCGAGGGTGGTGGTGCCCGATTTGGCCAGTGCTACATCGGCCGCGGCAAAAACCGGCGTTGGATCGCCGCGGGAGAGCGTGATCGGCCCGGGATCGGGGTAGCTTCCCTTCCCCGTTGCGGCAACGATTACCTGGTCGCACACCCGCAGATTCAGAAGCTCCAAAGCCGCATCCCGGAACCGGGGCCAGTGGCGTCCAATTTCGGCGTTTCGGCTCCCGGGAAAGATACCTAAAACCCGATCCTGTAAAGACATCCCCAATTGGAGCCGGGCCTCGGTTCGGCTCGGCCAAGGCCCTCTGTCCAGCAAAGGATGACCGACGTAGGTCGCCGGCACGCCGAGGCGAGAGAAGAACTCGGCCTCGAAGGGAAGTATGACGGCCAAACGGTCTACATCACTTCGCAAGCGAGTGGCCCGCTCGGGTCGCCAAGCCCAGAGTTGTGGCGCGATGTAGTAGAGAACCGGAACCCCGGCCGCACGCGCGGCGCGGGCTACCCGCAAATGAAGGCCAGGATAGTCCACCAGGATGGCGAGATCGTAGCGACCGCCGATCAGATCGTTCCGGAGCGACTGAAACAGCCGGTAGTGCAGCGGGAGCGAGGCGAGGACCGAGCCGAACCCCATGCGGCTCAGACGCTCGATTGGGAATCGCGGTTTGGCGCCGGCCGCCTCGAGCCGGGGGCCTCCGACCGCTTCGAACACCGCATTGGGCAGCAGTTGCCTGATCGCCTTGACCACACCGGCCGCGTGGAGGTCTCCAGAAGGCTCGCCGGCCGAAATGAGGATACGGGGAGCGCGATCGCTCATGGGGCAGCAAGGGTTCGAGCGTTGCGCGCAACAGCAGCAGAAACTTCCAGCGCCAAGGCGACAGCGGCCCTGCCCTCTTCTCCGCGAACAACGGCCTCCCGCTCCCCGCGCACCGCGTGAATGAAGCTCAAGAGCTCAAGCTTCAGGGCATCCGCACGCGGGGCCTCCAGCGGGATCCGCTCGATTTCGGCTAGATCCTCCGGATCGCCCAGGGTCCAACCCTCCCGGAGCCGGAGGAACTCGCCACGCCCGGCGGCGAGGTCCAGGGACAGGCATCCATCGGCCTGGTAAAGTCGCAGGCGCCGAACCCGCTCACGGGCGATGCGCGAGGCAGTGACGCTCGCCACCGCACCACATCCGAATTCGACCCGCGCGTGGGCGAGGTCGAGATGAGGCGACAGGACGGTCTCACCAACCGCGCGGACCTCCATCGCCTCGGAGCCGCCAAGAAGATGAAGGATCAGATCAAGTTCGTGGATCATGAGATCCAGCACGACGGGGACGTCGGTACCTCTAGTTTGAAATGGCGCGAGTCGCCGACCTTCGATGAAGCTGGGACGGTCGAGGTAAGGTTCGGCGGCCCTGAGCGCGGGATTGAACCGCTCGATGTGCCCTACCTGAAGCTGGACCCCGGCTTTGGCCGACGCGGAGACGAGCGCATCGGCCTCGGCGACCGTTCCGGCCAGGGGTTTCTCCATGAGGACCGGAATGCCGCGCTGGAGCGCCGCGACTCCAACAGTCGCGTGGTCCCCAGTCGGGACCGCGATCGTTACCGCACTCACCCGGGTCAGTAGCGAGTGAAGATCGGCAAACCCCCGAACTCCGACTGCGGCTTCAACTTCGTGACTGCGCGATCGATCGATGTCGTAGAAGCCGACGAGCTCGACCTCGTCCAGTCGCGAGAGATGCCGAGCGTGATGCAGACCGAGCACGCCGACGCCGACTACGCCAATCGGTAATCGCGCCGTCATGCGGGAACACCGCGAGCCGATTGTTCCAGGAACGAGAGGAATCGCTCTACCTCATCGGTTTGAGGCGTGGTGCGCAGTCGTTCAATAGCTTGAGAGACAGGAACGTCGGAGTTGAAGACCATTCGATAGGCGTGTTTCAGAGCCAATATGGCCTCGGCGGAGAAACCGGCCCTGCGAAGCCCTACGGCATTCAGACCGTAGAGCTCCATGGGGTTGCCCACTGCCTTGACGTAGGGTGGCACATCCTGGTTGACGCGGGTGGCGCCACCGACGAAGCAGTGAGTGCCGATAGTGACGAACTGATGAACCGCTACCAGCCCACTGATGTTCGCGTGATCCTGAATGGTCACGTGGCCGGAGATCTCGGTCGAGTTCGCAATCGTTACGTCGTCACCGACCTGGCAGTCGTGCCCGAGATGCGAATAGGTCATCAGGAAGCAGCGCGCCCCGACCCGGGTTGCCCCGGAAGCCTTGGTGCCGCGATCGATCGTGACGAACTCGCGAATCGCCGTGTCGTGGCCCACCTCGACCCAGGTCTCTTCGCCCTGGTAGGAAATGTCTTGCGGATCGCTGCCTAGAACCGCTCCCACCCCGATCCGTACTCGCTGGGCCAGCTTCACGTTGCGTTCGAGCGTGACCCTGGGACCGAGGCTGCAACCGTCTCCCACTTCGACATTCGGCCCCACCAGCACCCACGGTCCGATTTCGACCCCCGCGCCAATCCGGGCGGTGCGGTCGATGAGAGCAGTGGGATGAACGCGAGCAGTCATTTGTCCACAACACCCGCCATCATTTCGGCCTCGGCGGCGACCTTACCATCCACGTACGCGATGCCTTTCATGCGACAGGTCTTGCCCCGGAACTGGAGCATCTCTACTTCCATTCGTAACTGGTCTCCGGGAACCACCGGGCGTCTGAATTTCACGTTGTCGAGCGACATGAAGTAGACCACCTTCTTGTCCCGGTCGGTGATCTTCTCCATGAGCAGCAGTCCACCGGTCTGCGCCATCGCCTCGACGATGAGAACGCCGGGCATGACGGGGTGGCCCGGAAAGTGACCCTGGAAGAAGGGCTCGTTGATGGTGACATTCTTGAGCCCGACGATCTTTTCGGTGCCCTGCATCTCGAGGATGCGGTCCACCAACAGGAACGGATAGCGGTGCGGCAGCAGGTCGAGAATGGCTCGGATGTCCATCACCGTATCCCTTCTGGTTGAGTCAGGCGCGCAATTGCCGCGGCGAACGCCACGTTGCCGCGGTGACTGGGCCGGGTGGCCTCTATTCGCGCGAGCAGTCTGCCGCCCAGTAGCATGAGGTCTCCCGCAAGGTCCCCCAGTTTGTGGCGGGCGAATTCGTTGGGCCAGCGCAGGTCGCCCTGGCTCAACGGACCTTCGGGCAGCACGACCGCGCATCCCGGTGTAGCCCCCTTCAGCAGGCCCTCACGCCGCAGGGCCTCGACCTCCGCAGCGAAACCGAAGGTCCTCGCCCCGGCGATCTCACGGCGGAATGAATCTGCCGTCAGCTCCAATTCGGCACTCTGCCTGCCTATCGATGGGTGAGGCCATTCGATGGTCACGGACAAGAGCGCAGAGTTCGCTGGAACAGCCCGGTACTCCGAGTCCCCGTCCCTGAAGTGGACGGACTCCTCGAGTCGCAGCCGGTCCGGCTCGCCGGCATGTTCCCGTCGCCCGCCGGCGCCGAGTGAATCGATCCAGGGCTGGAAGCTTCCGTCGAGGATCGGCAGCTCAGGTCCGTTCACCTCAACCATCAGGTCGTCGAGCTGCTCCGCCGCGACGGCCGCGAGCAGGTGCTCCACGGTGTCCAGTGTGACCCCATTCCTGCGCAGCTGGGTGCGGCGAGCGGTCGCGCCAACCCAGTCGAGTCGGGCCGGAATCCAGGGCTGGTCCGGGAGGTCCGTCCGGCGGAAGACGATGCCCCTCCCCGCCGATCCCGGACAGCACCGGGTGGTAACCTGAGCGCCGGTGTGGAGTCCGACTCCAACCAGCTCGACCTCGGACTCAAGCGTCCGACGAGGCATCCGCTGGGAGCCCGCGCGCTACCGCTTCGAGCCGGTTCACCAGCGGCGCCAGACGGTACAGCGCAGCCTGCGCCCGCAGGAATTCGCGATGGGGGCGAGCGGGATAACCGCCGACCACGCTCCCGGCTTCGACCCGGCTGGGGCCGAATACCACGCTCCTGGCACTGATCGTCGCTCCATCGCCGATTACGGCCCGGTCCGCGATGCCCACTGCGCCAGCAATGACTACGTCGTTGCCGATCTGGACACTTCCGGCAATCCCCGTGGTCGCCATGATCAGGCAACGGGCTCCCACTCGCACGTTATGGCCGATCTGCACCAGGTTGTCGATCTTGGTGCCTCTTCCGATTATGGTGTCGGCAAAGGTACCGCGATCTATGCAGCTGTGCGATCCGACCTCCACGTCATCCTCGAGAATGCAGGAACCCTGGTGGGGCATGCGCTGATGTCCCTCGGGTGTCGGAAGGAATCCGAAACCAGTTCCGCCAATTACTGCTCCGGCTTTGAGCCAGACCCGGTTTCCCAACCGCGCACCGGGATAACAGACGGCGTGGGGACCGAGCACGCAGTCGGCGCCAATCTCCACTTCGGCAGCGAGAAAGACTCCGGCCTCGAGCCGGGTCCCCGGACCGATCCGGGCACCTTCCTCGACGACGACAAACGGTCCGATCGAGACCCTTTCACCAATCTGCACGTTGGCGCCGAGCTGAGCCGACGGGTGGATGCCCTCGACCGCTGCCGCTGCAGGAGTAAAAACCGCGGCGACCCGATGGAGGGCGCTGGCCATGTCCGCCACGATGATGCGCGTGACCGAGCCGCGGGCCGCTTCGGCGAGGGATTCTGCGACCAGAACCGCACCGGCATGGGAGCGGCGATATTCCGGGAGATACCGTTCGGAGACGAGAAAGGTCAACGCGTGGGCGCCCGCGCGATCCAGCGGAGCGAGCTCTTCCAGCTCTACCCCCCCATCGCCGAACAGGCGGCCACCGACCAGCTCGGCGACCGCCTGCGCGGAAAGGCGATGGGAGGTCATCGGCTTACGGTTTGGCCTTCAGCCGTTCGACGACCTTGGCGGTTAGGTCCAGCGATTTGTCCGCGGAGACGATCAGTCCGGAGTTCGCACTCACGTCGAAGATCATGGCGTAGTTGCCGTCGGCCCGCACCGCATCCAGCGCGTCGTTGACCTTGCTGTGCATCGGCTCGAGAAGTTCCCGCTCCCGGGAAACCGCCTTGTCGCGCAGATCGGCGGCCCGCTTCTCCATCCTGTCCCGCTGGGCCTCCAACTCCTTGCGCTTGTTGGCCCGGGCGGTGGGGCTCAACATCACGGATTGCTGGTCGAATTCCGCGGCGGCGGAATCCAGCGCGTTCTGCAATCCTTCGACTTCCTGCCGGTACCCCTGGACTTCCTTGTTGTAGGTTGACTCGGCCTGGGCATACCCCGGCATCGCGGCAAGCACCTGACGCGAGTCGATGTAGGCGATCTTCTGCCCCTGCGCCGCCAATGGAGCAGCCACGGTCAGAGCTATAAGGGCCAGGCCGAACCTGCCAGACAGCGAACCGATCATCAGGGACTCCTCTGATTAGAAGAAGTTGCCCAGCCGGAAGTGGAGTTTCCAGCCAGGGTCGGGCCGTCCACGAACGTCGAGGCGATCGAACCCATAACCCAGGTCGATCCCGATGGGTCCGAGGGGCGAGATGACCGCCGCTCCGACGCCGACGCCTCGGAACAGCCGGCTCGGATCGAACTGGGAGTATGTCCGGTACACGTTGCCTGCATCGAAGAAGACGTCGAAGTACAGCGACTGGCTCACGCGGGCGCCCAGCTCGGTGGTGAAGGCTGCGTAGGATCCGCCGAAGGATCCGGGGCTCGCCGCTGAGCTGCCGCCCGCCAGCGGATCGAACCCGTTCGGCGTGATCGAGAACTCTTCATAGCCCCGCAGCGGAATGCCGAACTGGGTCCCGCCCATCGAATACAGCTCGGTGAAGAATGGGCCCGCGTCTCCGAAGATGAACCCAGCCTTGGCTGTCAGACCCAGCACAAATCGGATCCCGCTGCCCAGCTGGTCATTCCCGCCCATACTCCCCAGCGGGGCGTACCACCGGCCTTCGAAATCGATCTTGCGGTAGTCTCCGGTGCCGCCGAGAGGGCCGCCGTTGAATTCCACCGAGCCGTTGAGCAGCGATCCGCCGGTAGCGAAGGGGAGGTCGATCCGGGTGTCCCGGACGAGGCTGCCGCCCAGAGTCGAGCGGGTGCAGTTGAAGCAGCGGAACCGCTGGCGCAGATCCTCGGCACCTTCGGTGAACTGGATGACCTGCAAGCCGTAGGACGCGAAGAAGCGGGTATAGCGAGACCCGAAGAAGGGGAAGCCGAACTGAAGGCTGCCGCCGATTTGCCTGCGCCGGCCCAGATCGCCGACCGTGAAGCGCTGGCGCGAATTGAACAGGGTCAGGGTTCCCGAGATACGACTCTCGCGGATGGCCGGATCGGTATAGCCGATGGTGAAGTCATTGATGTTGCGCCCGAATTGCCACTGCAGCCGGCCCTTCTTCCCTCGGCCGAACAGATTGGGCTCCTCGAGCCCGATGAAGCCGCCGACTCCAGTGCCCTGCCCGAGTGAGGCGCCGAAGTTGATGTTACCGGTCCGTTTCTCCTCCACCCGGAAAACAATGTCCACGTCCACGTTGTTGGAGGTGGGCTTCACATCGGGTGGTGCGAGTGGCTGCTGGAAAAATCCCAGGTTGGAAATGTTCTGGTAGCTGCGAATCAACCGGTCGCGGTTGAACAGCTCGCCCGGAAGCAGCACGATCGCGTCACGGATCACCCGCTCGTGAGTCACGTCGTTCCCCACGATCTCGATCTTGTTGATCGTCGCGGGGGCCCCTTCGCGAATGTTCCAGGTCAGATCGATGTATGCCTTGCCGTCGCTCCCGGTACGCCGGTTCTCCTCGGGAACAACCTGGGCGTAGATGTAGCCGTTGTTTCCGTAGAGGGTCCGGATGTTCTCGGTAGCGGCTTCCCAATCGACCGAATTGAACTCCACCGTCCCCGGCGTACCGCTGTTGAAAGGATAGAACTGGAGCAGCTCCTCGGAAGAAAACCGTCGGTTGCCGTCGATCTCGAGACGGCCCACCTTGTACCGCTGGCCTTCGTCAACATCCAGGTGCAGGGTGGCCTTGCCGGTGGTGGAGTCCACCTCGATGGAATCACCGGTCACCTGAAAGTCGATGTAACCGTGACTGCCATACCAGGCTGGTAGTTTCTCCCGCAGGTCCCGCTCGACCTTCTCGTCGTCGTAGGATCCCTTCTGCCACCAGAAGAAACCTTCCGGCTTGGTACTCATGTGATGGACCAGGTCCTCGTCGGAGAACTTCTCATTCCCCGAGACGTCCACCTGGCTGATCGCTACCCGATTGCCCTCGGTGATTTCGTAGACCACGAGGAGCTTACCGTCGGCCTCGATGATCTCATTGAGCTTGGTCGTGGCCGAGTAATATCCCTGGGCGCGATAAAGCGAATCGATCGAAGCCCGCCCGCGCTCCTCGGCGGCCCTGTCGAGGGCGCGCCCGGCCACCAGCTTTACCCGCTCCTTGACCGTTCTCTCGGAGAGCCGTTCGGTCCCCTTCACCGTCCATTTGCGCAGGATCGGGCGCTCTTTGACGTGAATGACCAGGTTCAGCTTATCGCCGTCGGCGCGCTGTTCCAGGGTCACGTCGTCGAACTGGCCGGTCTTGAACAGTGCGGTGATGGCGCGCTGAAGATCGCGATAATTGGTGGGCTGGTGGGGCGTCACGCCGGCGGTTCCCAGAATCTGGGCCTCGGTGAGGCGCGAATTGCCCTCGACCAGAACGCTATCCACCACCGGAGACATTTGGTCCTGGGCGGACAGGGCCGCGGGAGCGGCGAGCAGTACGGACGCGATAAGGGCGCGAGGCCAGCGATGCATTCGGAAACCGACGGCGCAGCGGCGGGAAGCCGCTGCGCCGGATGGTTCAGGCCTTGGGAGAGCCGCTGAGGGCGCGGAAGGAGAGCTGTTCGCCGCCCGGAGTGACGTCGACTTCGATTTCGTCGCCCCGGGAGAAATCGCCGAGCAGGATCTTCTCACTCAGCGGATCTTCCACGAATTTCTGGATTGCGCGCTTCAGCGGACGCGCGCCGTAGTTCTGGTCGTACCCCCGCTCGACCAGGAGGTCGAGCGCCGCAGGCGTCAGCCGCAGCACCTCGTCGCCCAGGCGGCGCTGCACCTCGCGCAGGAGGATCGAGACGATCTTCGCGATGTGCTCCTTCTGGAGAGGGTGGAACACGATCACGTCGTCCACCCGGTTGAGAAATTCCGGGTTGAATACCTTGTTGATCTCGTCCTTGATCTTCTCCTGCATCTTGTCGAACGAGGCCTTGAAGTCGGTGCCGTGGAAGCCGAGCGTCTTGCCCTGCATGATGTCCCGGGCGCCGACGTTCGAGGTCATGATGACCACGGTGTTCTTGAAATCGATCAGCCGGCCGTAGTTGTCGGTCAGATGCCCTTCGTCGAGCACCTGGAGCAGGATGTTGAATACATCCGGGTGGGCCTTCTCGATTTCATCCAGCAGCACGACCGAATAGGGCTTCCGGCGGATGGCCTTGGTCAGGGTGCCGGAATCCTCGTAGCCGACATATCCCGGCGGCGCTCCGATCAGCCGGCTCACCGAGAACTTCTCCATGTATTCCGACATGTCGACCCGGATCAGGGCCGAGGGGTCCGCGAACAGGAACTTGGCGAGCGCGCGGGCGAGCTCGGTCTTGCCCACGCCAGTGGGGCCGGAGAAGATGAACGAGCCGATCGGATGCTTGGGATCCTTGAGTCCCGCGCGTGAGCGGCGGATGGCCCGAGAAATCGCCTTGATGGCCTCGTCCTGTCCCACTACGCTCTGGTGCAGCTCGTCTTCCATCCGGAGCAGGCGGGCGGTCTCCGCCTCCTGCAGCCGAGTGACGGGGATCCCGGTCCAGCGGGAGACGATGAAGGCGATCTCCTCCTCGCCGATCACGGGACGGCGGGTCTGACGCTCCCGCTCCCACTCCTCCTGCTTGAGCCGGATCTGGTTCTGCAGGTCGCGCTCCTGGTCCCGCAGCGAGGCGGCCCGCTCGAAGTTCTGGTCCCGGACGGCATCCTCCTTGTCCAGGTTCACCTTCTCCAGACCGGCCTTGAGATTGGCGACTTCCGGCGGCGGCACCTGGGAGGCGAGACGGGCGCGGGCGCCGGCCTCGTCGATTACGTCGATGGCCTTGTCCGGCAAGAAGCGGTCGGTGATGTAGCGTTCCGAAAGCTTTGCGGCCGCGTCGAGGGTCTCGTCGGGGATCACCACGCGGTGGTGGTCTTCGTATTTCTTGCGCAGACCCTTCAGGATCTCGATCGTCTCATCTACTGTCGGCGGCTCCACCATCACGGTCTGGAAGCGGCGCTCCAGCGCCCCATCCTTCTCGATGTACTTGCGGTACTCGTTCAGGGTCGAGGCACCGACGCACTGCAGCTCTCCGCGAGCCAGCGCGGGCTTGAGCATGTTGGAGGCGTCGATGGCGCCCTCCGCCGCTCCGGCTCCGACCAGCGTGTGCAGCTCGTCGATGAACAGGATGATCTGTTTGTTCTGGGCGATCTCGTTCATGACCGCCTTGAGCCGCTCCTCGAACTGGCCGCGGTACTTGGTGCCCGCGATGACCGCCGCCATATCGAGCGACAGCACCCGGTGCTCCTTGAGCACGTCGGGGCACAGGCCGTTGGCGATCATCAGCGCCAGACCTTCGACAATCGCGGTCTTCCCGACGCCCGGCTCGCCGATCAGCACCGGATTGTTCTTCTTGCGCCGGGCCAGGATCTCCATGACCCGCTCAATTTCCTTGGCGCGCCCGATAGTCGGGTCGAGCTGGCCTTCGGCGGCGAGCTGGGTCAGATCGCGGCAGAAGTGATCGAGGGCCGGAGTCTTGGATTTCTTTTCCGACTTGGGGGCGGCGGCCGGGGGTGTCGCGCCACCGCTCGAGCTGGAGCTCGACTGCGGCATGTCGCTGCCCAGCAGCCGCAGTGTTTCCGCGCGCGACTGCTCCAGGTTGACACCCGCATCGGTCAGCACCTGGGCGGCGATGCCCTTCTCCTCCCGCAACAGGCCGAGGAGCAGGTGCTCGGTGCCCACGTAGCTGTGGTTCAGCTCCCGGGCTTCGGTCATCGCGAGCTCCAGCACCTTCTTGGCGCGCGAGGTATACGGCAGGTCGGGGCCCGCGGCGGCCGCCGCTTTCCCCTTCTTTACCGTCTCCTCGATCTTCTGCTGGATCTCTTCGAGATCGACATTCAGGTTGGTAAGAACCGCGGCGGCGACCCCTTCACCCTCCCGTATGAGTCCCAGGAGGATGTGTTCGGTGCCGACGTATTCGTGATGCAGGCGCGCCGCTTCCTCGCGGGCCATCTGCAGCACTTTGCGTACGCGGTCAGTGAAGTTGTAGCCGTTCATGCGTCACCCTCGACGACCTGCTTCGTCTTCCAACAGGGTTCGGACGTACCGGGCGCGGCGGGCGCCGAGCTCGGGATCGTCCATCTGCAATCCTTCGGCGACCGCAAGGTGGGTAGGCTGCGTGTACACCAGCAGCTTGTTGAGTGTGTAGAGACTGATCCGTTCGATCAGGCCAAGCCCCACACCCAGCCGGACGCCGCTCAAGAGATTCATCGCCTCATCGAAGGACAGTGTACGCGCGTAGCGAAGCAAACCGTAGGCTCGCCACACCTTGTCTTCGATGATCGTCGCGACTTCCCGCATCAGGAGCTGACGAGCCTGCTCTTCGTACTCGATCACCTGGCGAACCATCTTGCCCAGATGATCCAGCAGCTCCGCTTCGGATTTTCCCAGCGTCATCTGGTTGGACAGCTGGAAGAAATTCCCGACGACTTCGCTGCCTTCACCGTACAATCCGCGATGAGTCAGCCCCACCGAGGAAAGCCCCTGCAGTACCTTCGAGATTTCTTTTGTTAACACCAAGCCCGGCAAGTGGATAAGCACTGAGGCCCTGAGCCCCGTGCCGACATTGGTCGGGCAGGTGGTAAGATACCCAAACTCCGGATGAAAAGCGAAGGGAAGTCGTTGCCCCAGTTCACCGTCCAGCCGGTCCGCCTCCTGATATGCCGCCTCCAGCGAGAGCCCGGAATGCAGGCTTTGCAGCCGGAGATGGTCTTCTTCGTTCAGCATCACGCTGACCCGGTCCTGCACCAACAGTGCCGCGCCCGATCGCACCGAGCCGCTGGGGTCCAGACCGGCCAATTCCCGGCTCACCAGGTGCCGCTCGTGCAGCAGATGCCGGTCCATCGGCTCCAACCGGTCCAGCCGGAAGGCGTGCGCCCGTCGCAAGGAGACGGTTTCCTTCGCAACTTCCGTCACTTCCGCGAAGATCGCCTCGCGCTCATTGGGAGACGACCGGAGGCTGAAAGGCCGGTCGGCGAGGTTGCGGGCCAGCCGGATCCGGGTCGAGAGCACCAGATGGCTCGCGTTTCCGCTCGCATCGAGCCAGGGCATGCCACCGTCGGGCAGGAGACTCAGGTCAATCACTGGGCGTCTCCACGACCCGAAGCCGGTCGCGCAGCTCCGCGGCAAGCTCGAAGTCTTCCGCCTCTACCGCCACGCGCAGCTGCTCGCGCAACTCGCGGGCTGTCGGAACTCCCGTTTCGGATTCGGTCGGCCGGTACCGCTCGCCAAAATGCCGGCTCGACCCGTGCAGCCGGCGCAGCAGCTCCCTCAGTGCCGCCTCGAACGTCTTGTAACACTGGGCACAGCCGACTCGCCCCGTTTCACGAAAATCGTCCAGCGTGGCACCACAAGCTGTACAAGAGGCCGTTCCTTCGGCGATGGCGCCCCCGTTGGGGAGATCCAACCCCTTCCCCATGCTGGCGAGGAAGGTCCCGACCGGCGTCTTGGTCAAAGTTGATGAGCTGTCCACCCCTTTTTCCGCGGCGCAACGCTCGCAGAGGTGCAGCAGCACCACTTCCCCATTGGCGATCTGGTGGAGATTCACCACCGCGGTCCGTTCGTGACACTGGCTGCAGAGCATCAGGACGCCGCCTCCACGCCAGCTACCGGCACCAGACGGCCGCCTTCCATGGCGAGGACCCGATCGGCCCGAGCGGCTAGCAGTCGGTTGTGGGTGACGACCACGAGGGCGGTTTCGAACTCCCGGGTGAGAGAGGCCAGCAGGTCGTGTAGGCGCTCGCTGTGGGCGTGGTCCAGATTGCCGGAGGGCTCGTCGGCCAGAACCACGTCGGGATCGTTGGCTAATGCTCGTGCCACCGCGACCCGCTGCTGCTCTCCGCCCGACAGGGCAGCCGGACGATGACTGAGCCGTTCGCTCAGACCGACTACGTCGAGCAGCTCCCGGGCCCGTGCTTCCGCCGCCTGATCGGTTTGCCCTCCAATCAGCAACGGCATCATCACATTCTCCAGCGCGGTGAATTCCCGGAGCAGGTGATGGAACTGGAAGATGAACCCGAGCTTTCGATTTCTCACTTCACCCAGTTCGGCGTCGGTGGCCAGGGCGTATTCCACTCCGTCGAGCGCGAGCCGGCCTTCGGTGGCCCGGTCCAGCGCGCCCAGGAGATGCAGCAGCGTGCTCTTCCCCGCACCGCTCGCCCCCACAATGGAGACGAACTCCCCCCGTCGCACTTCCAGGTCGACTCCGGCCAGCACCTCGAGCGGAGTGCCGTCTCCGCCCTCGTAGACCTTGCGCACGCCTTGCGCGATGAGGACGGCGCTCATTCGTGGCGGATAGCCTCGACCGGCGTGAGCCGCGAGGCCGTACGGGAAGGGTGCAACGTCGCGACGACGGCGAGCAGCAAACTGGCCACAACCACGACGCCGACGTCGAACAATTCCACGTGAATCGGAAGGTGGTCGATGAAGTAGACCGTCGGGTTGATCCGGATCCATTTGCCCCGATCCACCGCAAACGCGATCGTGAGACCGCCAACCAACCCGATCACGACGCCGACCAGGCCGATAATCGCGCCCTGGGCCAGGAAGATTCGGGCGATCGCCTGCCGTTGCAGTCCCATCGCCTGAAGGATTCCGATTTCCCGAGTCTTTTCCGCCACGACCATGGTGAGCGTGCCAACGATATTGAACGCCGCCACGATCATGATGAAGAAGATGATGAAGCCCATGGCGACCTTCTCGAGCTGCAGGGCGCTGAACAACGTCTCGTTCTGAGATTGCCAGTCCAGCGCCCGATAGGGGTACCCCAGTTTTCCCTCGAGACGCCGGCCGATTTCCGGGGCCTTCCATGGGTCGGTAACCCGGATGTCGATGCCTGAAACAGCGTCTCCCAAACCGGTGAAGCGTTGCGCCACCTCCCGCGACAGTACGACAAACTGGTTGTCGTACTGGAACATTCCCGTGTTGAATAAACCGGTCACCTCGAATTTCCAGTATCGGGGGACCGCATAGCCCAGCGCCGGGTTTATGGCACCCGCCTTGGGCGGAATCATCGTCACCACATCTCCCGGATACACCGAAAGCCGCTCCGACAACCGGTACCCAAGGATGATACCCCCGTCGACGTCATTTCGAGTCGGCTTGAACTGGAGGTCCCCCTTGGTAAGCGCTTGCGGGAGGGACGTAACCGAGCGAGTGCCGGTGTCCGGATCGAATCCCACGATCTGGACCCCCTCCGCATAGTCCGAGCCCGCCGAAATCAGCGATTGGCTGATGACCTCGGGTGCCGCGGCAACGACTCCGGGTTCCTTTCGAACCTGCTCGATAACTTCCCGCCAGTTGTCGAGTCGGAGACCGGTGCCGAAGGTCAGGATCCTGAGGTGGGGATTGGCGACCAGAATCCGCTCCCGGAGGTCGTTCCGCAGTCCGTTCATCACGCCAAGCACCACGATCAAAGCCATGACGCCGACGGCGACGCCGCCGATCGAAATCAGGGTGTTCAGCGAGAGCGCGCGAGAACGGCGGCCCCGCATGTAGCGGGCGGCGATCTTCCGCTCCAGCGGGTCGGGCCACCGGAGCAGACTGAGCAGCTCGACACCTCCGCCTCCGGCCATTATCCCTCCGGCCGCATCGCGGGAAAGAGAATCACGTCCCGGATCGATGGCTGGTCGGCGATGAGCATCATGAGACGGTCCACTCCCATGCCCAAGCCACCCGCCGGGGGCATTCCGTACTCGAGGGCCCTGATGTAGTCGCTGTCGAGTGGCTGCGCTTCATCGTTTCCAGCCGCCCGCTGCTGTGCCTGGTCCTCGAACCGGCGGCGCTGGTCGTCCGGATCATTCAATTCACTGAAGGCGTTGGCCAGTTCCTTGCCCTGCACGAACAGCTCGAACCGCTCGGTGAGGAACGAGTCTTCCCTGTGCTCTTTCGCCAGGGGCGAGAGTGGCTTTGGATAGTCCACCACGAAAGTGGGTTGAACCAGGGCGTGCTCCACGAAGGACCGGAACACTTCATCCATGAGCCGGCCGCCGGTCAGCTTCTCCGCCTCATCCGGCTCGATGCCGGCCCGGGTGATGGCGGAACGCAATTCCCGCTCACTTGCGGTGCGGAGGTTGAGTCCGGCATGGCGTTCGACCAGCTGGAGAAAACCGACCCGGGGCCAGGGGGGGGTGAAATCCAGGGTGACCCCGTCCCGGACGACCCGAGTCGTGCCGCAGCAATCGGTAAACAGACCGGCGATCAATTCCTCAACCAGCGACATCATGTCCGTGTAGTCCGCATACGCCTGATACCACTCCAGCATGGTGAATTCCGGATTGTGGGTCCGGTCCATGCCTTCGTTCCGAAAGTCGTGCCCGATCTCGTAGACCCGCTCCAGCCCGCCCACCAGGAGCCGCTTCAAGTACAGCTCGTCGGCGATGCGCAGGTACAGGGGCTGGTCCAGCGCGTTATGGTGGGTGACGAATGGACGAGCGGCGGCGCCACCATAGAGGGGCTGCAAGACCGGAGTCTCGACCTCGAGGAATCCCTTGGCGTCGAGGAAGCGCCGGATGAAACTCGTAACGCGGGCGCGCAGCCTGAAGACCTCACGCACCTCGGGATGCACCGCGAGATCGGCATACCGCTGCCGATATCGTACCTCAGCGTCGTTGAGGCCGCCGTAGGTCGTGGTTCCTTCTTCGTCGGAGCGGGATTTCCCCAGCGGGAGCGGGCGGAGCGACTTCGCGAGAAGCGTCACCTCCAAAGCCCGGACCGTTACCTCACCGGCCTTGGTCCGGAACAGGATGCCCTTCACACCAATGTGATCGCCGAGGTCCAGCAGCTTGACCAGGTCGTAGGCCTGCCCCAGCAGATCCTGTCTGAAGTAGAGCTGGATCCGCCCCACCCCGTCTTCAATGTGTCCAAACGAGGTCTTTCCTTGCCCGCGGTGGCTTACCAGACGGCCCGCGACAGAAACTTCCGGGCCTGAGTCGCCCATGGAGTCATCGTACGCTGCCAGGGCCTGAGCACTGGTATGAGTGCGGTCGAACCGGTACGCGAAGGGCTGCACACCAAGTGCCTTGAGAGCCGGCAGCTTGGCGCGACGGGCCTCCTCGACGAAGGAGCGTTCCTCGGTAACGCCGGTCATGCCGCTTTGCCCCCGAATCGCTTCAGGTAGGCCTCGATGAACTCATCCAGGTCGCCATCCATTACCCGCTGCACGTCGCCGACCTTCAACTCGGTTCGATGGTCGTTGACCATGGTATAGGGCTGGAACACGTAGGACCGGATCTGGTTGCCCCAGGAGTTGTCGGTCTTGGTGGCTTCGATCTTGGCCCGGGCCGCCTCCTGCTCTTCCAGCTTTTTCTGATAGATAGCCGCCCGCAGCATCTTCATCGCGGTCGCCCGGTTCTTACTCTGACTCCGCTCCTGCTGGCAGGACACAACGAGTCCGGTCGGGATGTGCGTGAGCCGCACGGCGGATGAGGTCTTGTTGACGTGCTGCCCCCCGGCGCCCGAGGCCCGGAAGACATCCATCTTGATGTCTTCCTCCCGGAGATCGACTTCGATCGTGTCGTCGATGTCGGGATATACGAACACCGAGGCGAAGGAAGTATGCCGCCGAGCCTGGGAGTCATATGGAGAGATCCGCACCAATCGGTGGACTCCCTTCTCCGCTTTCAAGAAGCCGTAGGCGTACTCTCCCTTGATCTCGAGCGAGACGGACTTGATTCCCGCCTCTTCGCCCGGCTGCTCGTCCAGCACCGAGACGTCGTAGCCGCGGCGTTCTCCCCAGCGGACGTACATCCGCTTGAGCATCTCCGCCCAGTCCTGGGATTCGGTACCACCAGCGCCGGGATGAATGGTCAGAATCGCGTCGCGCGCGTCGTCGGGGCCCTGCAGCATTGTCTGGAGCTCGAAGGTTTCGACCGACTTGCCGAGGCGTTCGGCCTCGCCCAGAAGCTCGGTGGACATCGCCTCGTCGGGCTCGGCCTCGAGCAGCTCGACCATGGCGCGAGCGTCATCGAGCCGGCGGCGAATATCGTCGTAGGGCTGGATCCAGTTTTTCAGCTGGTTGATTCCCTGGACCACCTCCCGGGCGCGATCGGCCTTGGACCAGAAGGAGGGATCAGCCTGACGGGTTTCCAGGTCGGACAGCTGACTCCGCTTTGCCTCCAGGTCAAAGAAAGTCCCGGAGCTGGATTACGCGGGTGTCGAGATCGTCGAGCTGTTCTTTGAGGTCGCGCATAGGTTTCGCCGGTCAGTGAACGAACGAGCCGCTCGTCCGCCGGAGGCGGCAGAGCGGCTCAGGGGACAGCTCAAATATAACGGTCAGAACATCTTCCTCCCACCCGCCAGTATTTCGTTCAGCGCGTCGGTAAAGTAAGTCGTCGCGTCGGCCAGCTCCTTGCCTACCTGCTCGGTGTATTCCTCCCAGCTCTTCCTGATCTCTTCTTCGAAAAGCTCCTTGAGATTTCCCGACGCGAGGCCTTCCTTCCTGCGATCCGGATAGTAGACGGCGAGATCGGAGACGAGGGCGCGCGCGAGGCGTCGTGCCTTCTGTCCCGGATCCTGGGTCAGGAAAGGATTGACCGCGCGCGGTGCGTGGGAAGGAGCAGCGGGCGCCGAAGCGGCTGGAGCAGGCGGCGGAGCCGCAGCAGCTGCGGGAGCAGGGGCTACGGGACGCGCGGGGGCAACTGGAGGTGCGGCCGGAGCAGGTACCGGCGGCGGTCCTGCAGGCGGGGGCGCGGGACGCATCGCCGGAGGCGGCATTGGGGCGCCGGCAGGGCGTCCGGGCACACCCGGCGGAAACTGCCGTGGAGCCGTGGGCCGAGGCCCCTGAGGCACTGCTGGCGGTGCCACCGTGGGCCGAGTCGCCGGAGGCGCCATCGGAGGCCTCACCGATGCTCCGGGTGGCGGAGCGGCCGGATGAGCGGGCGGCCGCGGAGTCGCTGGTGCCGGAGGCGGAGCGAGTGGGGCTGCCGCCATTGGTGCCGCAGGCGGAGACACTGGCGCGCGTGGAGGCTCGGGTGGCGGCGCGGGCGCAGGCGGTGGAGGCGACGCCGCGACTGGGGCTGGTGCCGGAGCGACGGTCGCCGGTGCCGCAACCGGCTCGGCTGGCCGCGTCGCTGGAGGCGGAGCCGCTGGAGCTACGGCCACCGGAGGCGTCGCCTGCGGCGTGAGGGCGTGCTCGACGGAAAATACCGTTGCACACACCTGGCAGCGCGCTTTGACGCCCCCGGCCGGCACCTTGGCCGGATCCACCCGGTAGACCGTGGAGCAGGATGGGCAGGTGACGTTCATTCTGTCCCCCTAGCGAGCTGGGCCCGGCCGACGCTCGGACCCTTCATCGGAGTCCGACGATTGCCGGCGATCGACCACGAACACCGATCCAGGCAGAGTCTTGGCGTAGCTCTTCATCTCGGTCGCGAGCTCGCTTACCTGCGCCGGGTGGGTGAAGCGGCGGTTGCGGTTGGTCACGATTCCGATCGATACCGTCATGAGGGGGACCCGGTGCAGCTGGCCCCGCCGATCCTTGCCGAAAAAGTATCCTGCGCGCCGGTCCTGGTCATTGTACTGCAGCGGAATCAGGGTGTCGAACACCGATATGATTTCGCTGCAGACGGTGCTGATCTCCGACGATGGGACCACGAAGATGAAGTCGTCGCCGCCGATGTGGCCCACGAACCCGCGGGTATTCAGCATCCCCTTGACCACATCATGCAGGATGCGCGACAGCAGGTAGATGACCCGGTCGCCGTCGTAGTAGCTGTACCGGTCGTTGAACTCCTTGAAGTGATCGAGATCCGCGTAACAGACCGCGAACTCGCCCTCCTGCTCCAACTGGCGCCGGATTTCCCGCTCAATCTCGGTGGTCCCGGGAAGCCGCGTCGATGGGTGCACCGACACGTCGCGTTCGGTCCGGACCAGCATCGCGTCGAGACGGGAACGCTGCTCCGCGGGAGAAAACAGCCCGGTGATGACCTCGTCGGTGCCCGCAGAGAACCAGCTCTGGACCTCGGCCGGGTCGTGCCGGCCCGAGAGCATCACCGTGGGAACGATCGCGGTGAAGGCGTCACTCTTGAGCGTGCGCACGAGGTCCACGCCGCGGGTCCCTGCGCGGTCTGCGTCCACAAACAGGAAGCAGGGGAATCCGCGCAGCACGATGGCCTGAACGTCCGCCGGGTCGGCAAGAACCTCGAGCGGGAAGTCCTTGACCTCGGCCCAATGCCGAACGAGGTCAGGAACAGGTCGGGCCTCCGGCGAATGGTAGAGAATCGTCGGGCGAGTCCGCACCCGTTACCCTCGTAAGAAGTTTTCTGGTCTCAACTTAGGGGCCGCCGAGGGGGCTGTCAAATGAAATACACCGCGACTGCAATCATGGCATACAAGGCGAGCAACTGCACCCCTTCGAACCAATGTGATTCTCCATCCAGGGTGATGATCGCCGAAAGCAATGTGGCCAGGAACAAGGCCACAACCTGCAACGGAGCGAACACAAGGTTCATGTACTGCCCCGTTTCGGACGGAACCAGCACCAGTCCGAGGAAGACAAGCACCGGCGCGATGAGCAGCGCGACCTGCGTGCTGGATCCCTGAGCGATTTGAAGTGCGAGATCGATCTGGCCCTTCCGCGCCACGACTACCGCTGTAGCATGCTCCGCTGCGTTACCGATGATGGGAATGATGATCAGGCCCAGGAACGTCTCGGAGATGTAGCTGTACTCCTGGGTGATATGTTGCGTAGCATGGACCAGGATCTCCGATTCCACTGCGACACCCACCGTGGCAACACCCAGCACAACAACCGCAAACCAGAGTTTCCACGGCGGGCCAACCATTGGGTGAGGATCGCCGGTAAGAAGCCGCTTGTGGGTCTTGAGGGTAAACCAGAGGGAACACAGGTACGTGATGATCAGGACGACCGACACCGCTTCCGACATTCTTAACTCAGCAAGCACCGGTCCTTCCGAACCGTGAAGCGCATGCACCACGGCCGGAAACACCATCCCCGTGACCGCGAGCGCCAGCATCCCCGCGCTCATTCCCACCGCAGTCCGGTTAAACCGCAGGATTGGCCGGGAGAAACCTCCCGCTACGAGCGAGAGGCCGAGGATGAGGAGCAGATTCCCCAGAATGCTGCCCGTGATCGACGCCTTGACCAGGTCCACCAGTCCGGCCCGAAGCGCTGCGATCGCAATGATCAGCTCGGCAGCATTGCCAAACGTGGCATTCAGCAGCCCCCCTACTGCGGGTCCGGTCCTGGCTGAAAGGTGCTCGGTTGCCTCTCCCATGTAGCCAGCGAGAGGAAGCACTCCCAGACAGGCGGCGGTGAATACGATCCAGGAGGGCGCGTTCATGTGATACAGGACCATGCTCGCCGGCACCGCGACCAGCAGTACGTTCCGCCAGTTCAGCAGCGATTCACGCACAGGGGGAAGTCGGGGAGGTGCCGGCGGCGGCGGTTCCCGAGGCGCTTCCCGACGAGGGGTCTTCTCCTTCGACCGGGGCGGTCGCGCAGGACGGGATGGCGTCTCAGGCGAGTGTAGCGGAGCGACCGACTGCAGCGCGGCACGGACCTTCTCGACCGGCACCCCGAGGTCCTGCATGATCAGTGCTGCCGGACCTTTGCCATCGCGCAACAAGGCGTGAAGCAGGTTCCCATCCGACCGGGACGCCTCAAGCGCACGTTTGGCTCCCGAGCGAAGGGCGGCATCGCCTTCCGCGAGAGGAGACCCACGCCCCTTGGGAGCGCGACGCTCGACCCGTTCGCGGACCACAGCCGGGTCGAGATTGAAGGAGGTAAGGATGGTGCCGAGGGAGGGATCCCCGCTCCCCAGGAGCGCGAGGAAGAGATGCTCGCTGCCGATGTAGTCGTGACCCAAACGCGCGGCCTCGGCCCGCGCGGCGGCGACAATATCGGTCAAAGCGGCTTGGCCTCGTCGATCAGCATGATCGGAATGCCGTCCTCGACGGCGTAGACCAGGCGGCAGGTGTTACAGATAAGCGCCTCGGGGTCGGGGCGATATTCCAGGTCTCCCTTGCATTTGGGACAGACCAGGATTTCGAGCAACTCGGGAGCCACACTCATAACGGCGCCTTCTCAGGAAAGCCGAGTCGGGTGAGTGCGGCGCTGCTGCGGCGCCAGTTGCGGAGCACTTTCACCCGGGACTCGAGGTAGACCGGCTGGCCCAGCAGGGCCTCCAGCCGCAAACGGGCGTGGGTGCCGATCGCCTTCAGCGTTCGACCGCCCCGCCCCACCACGATTCCTTTCTGCGAATCTCGCTCGACGTACAGCGAGACTCGAATGTACACTGGGCTCCGGTTCTCGTGGAACTCCTCCACCTCGACGGCAACCCCATACGGCACCTCGGCCTGCAGAAGATCAAACGCAGCCTCACGCAGGTATTCGCCCACGAAGAAATGAAGCGGCTGAGTACCCACCTCATCCGGATCAAACTGAAAGGGGCCTTGAGGGAGCAGCGGACGAATCGCCTCAAGAAGCTGCGGAATCCCGGCTCCGGTCTCGGCGGACACCGCCAAGGGTGACGCAGACCCGGAAAGAGTAAGCGGTCCCCGGAGCAAATCAGTCTTGGTGTAGACAGTGACGACCGGGACCTCAAGTGCTTTCTCAAGGCCAGCAAGGCTCCAGAAGTCGCTTGCGGGGGCCTGAATTGCCTCATGGAGATGAAGTATTACATCAACGCGATTGAGCACTTCGAGAGCGGCTGACCGCATCCGGACCTGCAGGGGATAGGCTGGCTCCAGTAATCCGGGGAGGTCGTGGAAAACGAACTGGGTGTCTTCTGTTGTGAGTAAGCCGACCACCGGGAGCCGCGTCGCCTGAGGCTTCGGACTGACCAGGGACAGGTGAGTTTCGGTCAGCCGATTGAGCAGGGACGACTTTCCCACATTCGGCGCTCCAGCGAGGGCGACGTGACCGGTGCGGGTTGGTTCAGAAGGCATGGACCGAATCGATAAGCTGAGGTCTGGAGTCTAACCGATGGCGCTCCGCCTGGCAGGTCTCCAGTAGGGGTACCCGTAAGGGGTAGCTGGTAGAGAAAAAAAGCGCGGACCCCGAGGGATCCGCGCGAAAGGGATGGCTGGCGACGGCCTACTCTCCCACGCCCTCTCAGGCGTAGTACCATCGGCGCTGCAGGGCTTAACTGCCGGGTTCGGAATGGGACCGGGTGTGGCCCCTGCGCGCTAGTCGTCAGCCAATTCTTGGAGTCGTCGCCTTCAGTCATCAGCCGCCAGCGCAAGGCTAACGGCTGATGCTGACGGCCATCGACCCAACAATCGGGGGATGGATTTACATCGATGTGAGAAATGCGGGAGAGATCAAACTTCACGGGCGATTAGTACGGCTCGACTGAAGGGATTGCTCCCCGTGCATCTGCCGCCTATCAACCTGGTAGTCTTCCAGGGCCCTTTAGGGAGCTTATGCTCCAGGAGTGTTCATCTTGGGAAAAGTTTCCCACTTAGATGCGTTCAGCGGTTATCTTCGCGCGACATCGCTACCGGGCGCTGCCCCTGGCGGGACAGCCCGTACACGAGCGGTCGCTTCGTCTCGGTCCTCTCGTACTAGAGACGACGTCCCTCAACACTCCCACGCCCACGACGGATACAGACCGAACTGTCTCACGACGTTCTGAACCCAGCTCATGTGCCACTTTAACCGGCGAACAGCCGGACCCTTGGGACCTTCTCCAGCCCCAGGATGTGACAAGCCGACATCGAGGTGCCAAACCGCGCCGTCGATGTGAACTCTCGGGCGCGATAAGCCTGTTATCCCCAGCGTACCTTTTATCCGATGAGCGATGACCCGTCCACACGGGATCACCGGATCACTTAAGCCGACTTTCGTCCCTGCTTGCCCCGTCGGGCTCGCAGTCAGGCGCCCTTTTGCTTATACACTCAACGTGCGATTACCGACCGCACTGAGGGCACCATCGCGCGCCTCCGGTACTCTTTAGGAGGCGACCGCCCCAGTCAAACTACCCACCAGCCACGGTCCTCGGCGGGGTTACCGCCTGAGTTAGAACGTTAGTAAAAGAAGGGTGGTATTTCACTGTTGCCTCCCTCCAAGCCGAAACCTGGAGATCAACGGCTCCCACCTATGCTACGCAGCTGATACCGACGTTCAATGGCAGGATGTAGTAAAGGTGCATGGGGTCTTTTTGTCCTGTCGCGGGTAATCGGAATCCTCACCGATGCTTCTATTTCGCCGAGCTTACGGAAGAGACAGCTCCCAAGTCGTTACGCCATTCGTGCAGGTCGGAACTTACCCGACAAGGAATTTCGCTACCTTAGGACCGTTATAGTTACGGCCGCCGTTTACCGGGGCTTCGGTTCGCGGCTTCGCCTTGCGGCTAACCACTTGCCTTAACCTTCCGGCACCGGGCAGGCGTCAGTGTCTATACGTCGGCTTGGAAAATGCCTTAGCAGACACCTGTGTTTTTGTTAAACAGTCGCTTGGGACGATTCTCTGCGGCCGGCCTCCGCTGTGACACGTACTACCGGCACCCCTTATCCCGAAGTTACGGGGTAATTTTGCCGAGTTCCTTTTCCGTAAATCACTCGAGCACCTTAGGCTGCTCGCCTCGCCCACCTGTGTCGGATTACGGTACGGTCAACTGCAGTCCTGGTTCGCGAAGCTTTTCTTGGCAGCATGCGTTGGCCACCCTTTGCGGGGCCTTGCGGCCCCTTCGGCATCGACGCTCGACTATCCCGGCGGATTTACCTACCGAGAAACGTCTACCCGTCTTGCAGCGGATAATCCACCCACCCGCCGGTAACCTTGCTCCTGCGTCCCTCCTCGAACTCGTAACGGCCTACAGTTGGTACGGGAATGTTGGCCCGTTTCCCATCGTCTACGCCTCTCGGCCTCGACTTAGGGACCGACTGACCCTGAGCTGATCGACATGGCTCAGGAACCCTTAGGCTTACGGTGACCAGGGTTTTCACCTGGTTTCTCGCGTACTTAATCCGGCATTCTCACTTCCCACCGCTCCACCGGAAGGCTTCCGCCCCGGCTTCACCGCTGTGGGAACGCTCCCCTACCCCTCGTTCACGCGCGAACGCGGAACGAAGACCTAGCTTCGGCGGGCGGCTTGAAGTCCCGACCATTATCGGCGCAACCTCGCTGGACTGGTGAGCTATTACGCACTCTTTAAAGGAATGGCTGCTTCTAAGCCAACCTCCCAGTTGTCACAGCAAGATCACATCCTTTGCTACACTGAGCCGCCACTCCGGGGCCTTAGCTGAGGTTCTGGGTTCTTTCCCTCTCGCCGCAGTACATTAGCGCACTGCGACTGCCTCCCGGGCAGCATTCAACAGGCATTCGGAGTTTGGTTGGGGGAGGTAACGTTATTCACGTCCCGGACCCATCCAGTGCTCTACCTCCTGTGAACTCATTTCCCGAGGCTATACCAAAATATATTTCGGGGAGAACCAGCTATCTCCGAGCTTGATTGGCCTTTCACCCCTACCCTCAAGTCATCCCAGCGGTTTTCAACCCACACGGGTTCGGTCCTCCACCGCCTGTTACGGCGGCTTCAACCTGCTCAAGGGTAGATCGCCACGGCTTCGGGTCTACGCCCACGTACATCGTCGCCCTATTCAGACTCGCTTTCGCTTTGGCTCCGGCCCTGA
>Ga0207686_10000143_pt1:35000-56102 | contig 56102 bp, 44 predicted proteins | sample KBSM24metaG_FD_184396 | JGI IMG/M metagenome (GOLD analysis project Ga0207686, IMG submission 184396) | Miscanthus rhizosphere microbial communities from Kellogg Biological Station, Michigan, USA - KBS M2-4 metaG (SPAdes) (version 2) | ecosystem: Host-associated > Plants > Roots >...
CAAAAATGACATTGGAGAACCGCCAAATCTGGCGGCAGCCTTTTAGAATAACAGACTGAAGGCCCATCGTCAAGTCGTTGAGCAACTTCCGAGGCCCAACCACCCCTCCCCAAAACCGCCTCGAGGATCCCTGCGAAACCAGATTTACGGGGATTCTGCGGGGGCATCATTGTAGCCAGCGAGGACCCGTGAAGCAAGGGCTGGAGACGGAAGGGATCGAAGATTGACGAGTAACGATTGACGATTGAGTCCGACCACCGAAGATTCCGCCAACCTTCGATCTTAAATCTTCAATCTTCAATCACTTGGACCGCGATGCCCGCCCTCATTGAGTGCGTCCCCAACTTCAGCGAAGGCCGCAATCCAGACACCATTCGCCAGATCACCAGCCGGATCGAGGCGGTGGACGGGGTTACCCTCCTTCATGTGGACCCAGGGAAGGCCACCAACCGAACGGTCGTGACCTTTGCCGGCGCCCCCGAGGCGGTCATCGAAGCCGCCTTCCGCGCCATCCAGATGGCAGCCGAGTTGATCGACATGCGGCAGCATCAGGGGGAACACCCGCGCATGGGTGCCACTGATGTCTGTCCCCTGATTCCGATCTCGGGCATCACACTCGAAGAGACCGCGTTGCACGCCAGGCGATTGGCCGAGCGGGTGGCCCGCGAGCTCAGGATTCCCGTCTACCTCTACGAGGCGGCACAGCCCGATCCGGCAAGGAAGAACCTCGCCGTGATCCGAGCCGGCGAGTACGAAGGCCTGGCGCGAAAGCTGGAAGACCCGCGGTGGGCACCGGATTTCGGTCCCGCTGAATTCAACCCGCGAAGCGGTGCCACGGTAATCGGCGCCAGGGACTTCCTGGTGGCTTTCAACGTGAACCTCAACACTACTTCAACTCGCCGAGCCAATGCGGTGGCGTTCGATGTCCGAGAGGCGGGGCGGCCCAAGCGCGAGGGTGACCCACTGACGGGCAAGGTGGTCAGTGACACGGGTGGCCAGCCCGTGATGATTCCCGGCTCGCTCAAGGCCGTGAAAGCGATCGGGTGGTTCATCGAGGAGTACGGAATAGCCCAGGTGTCCATGAACCTGACCGATCTCTCCGTTACTCCGTTGCACCTTGCTTTCGAGGAGGTATGCCGGAAAGCCGAAGGGCGCGGGATGCGGGTAACCGGGTCCGAGCTGGTCGGCCTTGTCCCCCTCTCCGCACTGCTCGAGGCAGGACGTTATTTCCTGAGGAAGCAGCAGCGCTCCGTCGGAGTGCCCGAGCACGAGCTGGTGAAGATCGCGATCCGCAGTCTGGGACTCAACGAGCTGGCACCTTTCGACCCGAGCGAGCGGGTTCTGGAGTATCGGCTGGCCAAGGGAAGCAGAGATGCCGCACTGACCTCTTTGACCGTCGAGGGCTTCGCCGATCTCACGTCCAGCGAGAGTCCCGCGCCGGGCGGTGGCTCGGTGTCCGCTCTCGTCGGAGCACTCGGCGCCTCTCTTGGAGCGATGGTGGCCAACCTTTCGGCTCACAAACGGGGGTGGGAAGCGAAATGGGAAGACTTTTCCACCTGGGCGGAAGGGGGTCAGCAGCTTAAGGTCGAATTGCTGCGTTTGGTCGATGAGGACACAAAGGCCTTCAACGCTGTTCTGACCGCGATGGCGATGCCCAAGGGAACTCCGGAAGAACAGGCGGCGCGTCGCGAAGCCATGGACAGCGCCAACCGTCGAGCTGTCGAGGTCCCCCTGGAAGTCATGCGGCGTTCGTTGACAACCTTCGATCTGCTCATGGCTATGGCACAACACGGGAATCCGGTCTCAGCCTCTGATGCCGGTGTGGGAGCGATCTGCGCTCGAACCGCCGTGCGTGGAGCCTGGCTCAACGTACGGACCAATCTCTCCGGACCGTCAAAGCCCGCTGGATTCGAGACGATGTTGTCGGAGGGAAGAAGACTCGCGGCCGATGCGGAACAGAAGGAGAAGGAGATCCTGGCGGTGGTGGAGGGAAAGATGGGGGCGTAGGGATCACGACCAGTGACGCCGACGCTGCAGCGCGTCATCGGCGTGGCCCAGGAGGTCCGCGGGGCGTTACATCGTGCGCCGCGGTTATTGCCGCGCCGATGTGGAGCGGTTATAGCCAACTACCCTCGGGGACCATTGCGGATGTATCATATCCTACGGTACCATGCCTCTCTAAGAGCTTGCAACAAGGATTCGACGCGGTGAGCCGACCCCCCTCGCGGGACCAGGACGCGCTCCCCTCTTCCACGGGAGCCATGACTTCAATGCCCCGACTTTATCCCGTCCGCAGACGACTGCAGCCCCTGCTTGCCAGGGGCATCCCCGCCCTCTTTGTCGTGTTCGCGCTCTCCTTAGGCAGCGCGACGGCGCAGCAAGCCACGGTACCCCCGGCGAACCCCCCGGACACGACCGCAGCGGCGGATACGACTTCGAAGCCGCTGACCGCCCAGCAGCTCCAATCGATGGTGGCGCCGATCGCGCTGTACCCCGACGATTTGCTGGCCCAGACGCTGGTGGCGTCAACCTATCCGCTCGAGATCGTGCAGCTGCAGCAGTGGATGGCGAAGAACCCGAACCTCAAGGACAAGGCGCTCGCCGACTCAGTGAAGAAGATGCCCTGGGACCCGAGCATCCAGTCGATGGCGGCAGTGCCCGAGGTGGTCAAGCGGCTCGCCGACGACATCCAGTGGACGACCGAGATGGGGAACGCCTTTCTCGCTCAGCAGAAAGAGGTCATGGACGCCGTCCAGGAGATGCGGAAGCAGGCGAAGGCCAAGGGCGCACTGGAATCGAACGACAAGCAGAAGGTTGATACTCAGGTCGTGGAGAATAAGACCGTGATCGTCGTCCAGTCGGCCGATCCGGAGGTGATCTACGTTCCGTCGTACAACCCGACGTATGTCTATCCACCACCGGTCTACCCCTACCCGCCGATCTACTACCCGCCCTACTACCCGGGGACCGCGTTCGTGTCGTTCAGCGTCGGGTTCATGATGGGGGCCGCGATGTGGGGCGGGTCGTGTTGTTATGCGGGTTGGGGCGGCGGAGGCAACATCTACATCAACAATGGCAACAACTTCGTCGGCGGCGTTGGCGGAGTCGGTGGCGTTGGCGGAGTCGGTGGCGTTGGCGGAGTCGGTGGCGTTGGCGGTGTAGGCGGCGTTGGCGGTGTAGGCGGCGCTGGCGGTGTAGGAGGCGCGGGCGGTGTTGGGGGAGTTGGCGGCCCCGGTGGAGCTGGTCGCCCTGGCGGCGCCCAACCGAAAGGCGGGGGTGGCGCGTGGTCGCACAACCCTTCGCATCGCGGCGGCGCTCCGTACGGTGACAAGCGCACAGCAGACAAGTTCGGCGGCTCCAGCCGGCCGTCCGCCGGGACGAGTGACCGCGGGGCCGGGGGTGCTGGTGGCCGAAACGGCGCCGGTGGTGCAGGTGGCTCTAATCGGCCGTCGGCCGGGACGAGTGACCGCGGGGCCGGGGGTGCTGGTGGCCGAAACGGCGCCGGTGGTGCAGGTGGCTCTAATCGGCCGTCGGCCGGCACGAGCGACCGCTCGGCGGGTGGTGCGGGTGGCCGTAGCGGCGGCGGCGAGTCTATCGGCAATCGAAGCGTCGGAGGCGGCTCCGGCTCGGGCGGTTTCGGCGGGGGGTCGAGTGGGTGGAGCGGCAGCAGTGCCCGTTCCAGCAGCTCGCGCGGCGCATCCAGCTTTGGCGGGTCGAGGGGTGGGTCCCGCGGTGGCGGCGGCGGGCGTCGGCGGTAGTGTCCATGCGTCACCCATTCACGGTCCAGGTCATGAGCATGCTGCGCAGCGTCCCGTCTCGTCTCGGCTTCACCGCCGCACTCACGGTCGTCACACTCGGCATCGCAGCCTGTGGAGGGATGGAGAAGGCAGAGCGACCCATCGTTCCCGGAAAGGCGTTCCCGACGCCCGAGGCAGCCGCCGAGGCGCTCGTAGCAGCGGCGGAGCAGTTCAACGTGCCGGCGCTGCGGGAGATCCTGGGGTCGGAGGCCGAGGATATCATCGCCAGCAAGGACACCGTCCTCGATCGCAAGAACGCCATGGATTGGGCCAAGGAAGCGCGGACCCAGATGAAGCTGGAGCGCGACTCCACCGGAAAGTCCGTGACGGTCGACGTGGGCTCCGACGACTGGCCGCTCCCGATGCCGATCGTGGCGGACGGGGACCAGTGGCGGTTCGATGCGGCCGCTGGCGTTGACGAGATCCTGCGCCGCCGGGTAGGCCGCAACGAGCTCGACGCGATCCAAATCTGCCGGGGCTACGTCGAGGCCCAGAAACAATACGCGTCAGTGAAGCACGACGGGGCCTATGTAAATCAGTACGCGCAACGGATCATTAGCAGCCCCGGGAAGCAGGACGGCCTGGCCTGGCGCACCAAGGCCGGAAAATGGGAAGGTCCCGTGAGCGAGGGGATCGCGGAGGCGCTGGCCGACGGCTACACCACCAAGCCGCAGCCCTTCCACGGCTACTATTTCAAGGTCCTGAAGGGTCAGGGCCCGGCGGCACCGCTGGGCGAGCTGGACTTCGTGGTTGAGGGTGCGATGATCGGCGGTTTCGCGCTCGTGGCTTCGCCGGCGGACTACGGGGTAACCGGGATCCAGACCTTCATTGTGAGCCACGACGGCATCGTCTACGAGAAGGATTTCGGGGACGATACGCCGCAGGCGTTCAAGGCGATGGAGCGGTACAATCCGGACTCGACCTGGACAGTAGTGTCAGAGAACTGACGCTGGACTTTCGACCTCGACTATCGACTCCGCGCACTCACCTCCCTGCCCCGCACTACCACCCGCCGACACGCATTGGGCGTGAAGTGGTAGCACCATTCATTGACGCTCTCCGCATCAATCACGGCGAAATCGGCTGATTTTCCCGCTTCGAGCGAACCGGTCACCCCATCAATCGCAAGGGCGCGGGCGGCGATGATCGTCGCTCCTTTCAACGCTTCCGCCGGCGTCATGCGCTGCGTGGCACAGGCGAGGCTGAGTGCCAAGGGCAGGTGGTAGCTGGGCGCCGATCCCGGATTGAAATCGGTGGCCACGGCGACCGGCACTCCTGCCTCGATCAGACGGCGGGCCGGCAACGGGGCGTGGTTGAGATAGAGCGACGCGAGTGGGAGACTGACCGCCACCGTCCCCGATTTGGCCATCGCGGCGATACCTGCCGGTGAAACGCACTCGAGATGATCCGCCGACACTGCCTTGACCTCTGCAGCGAGCTCGGCACCCCCGCACGAACTGAGCTGGTCGGCGTGGAGCTTGGCACCCAGACCTGCCGCCTTCCCTGCTGATAGGATTCGTCGAGCCTCCGGTACGGTGAAGGCAGTCTCTTCGACGAAGGCGTCGCAGAACCGCGCCAAGCGCTGCGCCGTTACGAGCGGAATCAGCTCCTCGATCAGAAGCTTGATGTAATCCTCTCGTCGATCGCGGAATTCCGGGGGCACGACGTGGGCGCCGAGGAAGGTCGGGATGATACGGGCGGCTCCTTCCTGGCCCAACCGGTGATAGACCCGGAGCAGCCGGAGTTCGATCTCGACGTCGAGGCCATAACCGCTCTTGCATTCGACCGTGGTGACCCCCAGCGCCATTATCCCTTCGAGGAAGCCGCGAGCCCGATCGAGCAACGCGTCTTCGGACATCGTGCGGGTCTGGGCAACGGTAGACATGATCCCGCCGCCCCTGCGCGCGATATCGAGGTAACTGCTCCCTTGAATTCGTTGCTCGAACTCCTCGGCGCGCCAGCCGCCGAAAGCGAGGTGGGTATGGCAGTCGATCAGACCGGGGATGACGAGGGCGCCGTCGGCATCCCACGACTCCCGATCCGCGTATTGCGCCGGCAGATCACTCTCCGGGCCTACCCAGCGAATCGTCTCGCCCTCCCAGACCAGCGCGGCACCTGGGACAAGATGAATGTCGGCCTGTCCTCCCTGAGGGTGGCAGGTCACGAGTGTTCCGATGCGCTTGAGTACCGGCATTAGTGCTCATTCCCAAAAAGCTGAAACGCAGAGTCGCGGAGAGCGCAGAGGTCGGATCTGGCACAGCGGCAGAACACAGAAAAAGTGAACCAGGTCGATGATTTACCCGTTGAGCATCGGAAGGTCGACGCCACGCTCTCGGGCGGTGTCGATCGCAATCTCGTATCCGGCATCGGCGTGGCGCATGACGCCGGTACCGGGATCGGCGGTGAGCACTCGTGCCAGACGCCGATCTCCCATCTCCGTACCATCGGCCACTGCGACCATGCCTGCGTGAATCGAATAGCCGATCCCGACCCCGCCACCATGATGGAGCGAGACCCAGCTCGCACCACACGCGGTATTGAGCATGGCGTTAAGCAATGGCCAATCCGCGATCGCGTCGCTCCCGTCCCGCATGGCCTCGGTTTCCCGGTTGGGTGAGGCCACGGAACCAGTGTCGAGGTGGTCTCTTCCAATCACCAGCGGCGCCTTCACCTTCCCCTTCTTCACCAGCCAGTTGAATCGGAGACCCATTTCCGCTCGTTCACCGTACTCGAGCCAGCAGATCCGCGCAGGAAGCCCCTGGAAGTGGATCTTCTCCCGTGCCTGTTTGATCCAGCGAGCCAGGTCAGCCTTCTCGGGAAAGGTCTCGAGGACCGCGTCATCGGTGATGGCGATATCGGCCGGGTCGCCGGAGAGCGCGGCCCAACGGAACGGCCCCGCCCCGCGACAAAACAGGGGTCGAATGAATTCGGGCACGAAGCCAGGAATGTCGAACGCCTGCTTGAGACCGCGCCGATCGGCGACCTGGCCGCGCAGGTTGTTGCCGTAGTCGAAAGTCACTGCGCCTCGGGACTGCAACTCGAGCATGGCCTTCACGTGGACCACCATCGAATCCAGCACCCGGGCTTCGTAGCCTTCAGCGTCCCGCTCACGCTCGAGCGCCGCCGCCTCCAGCGACAGTCCAGCCGGGATATAGCCGAGCCGGAGGTCGTGAGCCGAAGTCTGATCCGTTAGTACGTCCGGACCGATGCCGCGCCGGACCAACTCGGGTAGCACCTCGGCAATATTCCCCACCAGCCCGACTGACAGCGCCTCGCGCTTATGCCTCGCAACCTCGACCAGTCGCAACGCCTCGTCGAGACTCGTGGTCATCAGGTCGCAATAGCCGGTATCCACCCGTCGCTGGATTCGCCAGGCGTCCACGTCTACGCCGAGAATGGCAGCACCATTCATGGTGGCTGCCAAAGGCTGTGCGCCTCCCATCCCTCCCAGCCCCGCGGTCACAACCAGGCGGCCGGCGAGCGTGCCTCCGAAGTGCTGGCGGGCGCACTCGGCGAAGGTTTCGTAGGTGCCCTGCAGAATTCCCTGGGTGCCTATGTAGATCCACGAACCGGCGGTCATCTGGCCGTACATCGTGAGCCCCAACGCCTCCAGTCGGCGGAATTCTTCCCAAGTCGCCCAGCGGGGGACCAGGTTGGCATTGGCGATAAGGACCCGCGGTGCCTCCTCGTGGGTCTTGAAGACGCCTACCGGCTTGCCGCTTTGAACCAGCAAGGTCTCGTCATTCTCCAGCCTTCTGAGAGTCGAGACGATCTTCTCATAGCACTCCCAGTTCCGCGCCGCCTTCCCGCTCCCGCCGTAGACGATGAGTTCATCCGGCCGCTCGGCTACCGCCGCATCGAGGTTGTTCATGAGCATCCGCAAGGCGGCCTCCTGATGCCAGCCTTTGCAGCTCAAGGAATTCCCGGTTGGAGCTCGAATGGTCGCTGGGGAGGTAACGGGTGTCATCGGTCGAAACTTAGCGGTGGCTGCGGCGAGTGATTGGACACACAGGGAGGGTAGGATGTGGTTGCAAGGCACGCCTGTCAACGATTGGGAACCGGCTTGACGCGGTCTTGATGCCACACCCCCACAATTGATCCCGGTTCGGATGACCGCGGCACTAGTCGGGAAACTCAACTCCGGGGATAGGATCGATGCGCGCCACAATCATGCTGGGTCTCAGCCTAGCATTGCTGTCAGGGAGCGAAATCGCAGCCCAGGACTCCCCGGTAGCTCTCCGGCCCGGGCAGGTCATTCGGGTCTCGGGGGCGAAAGGATTCCGTTTCACTGGGGAGTTCATGGGGCGAGATAGTTCCGCCCTTGTGATCCGGCCCTCCGACGGCCAGTCCCGGAGAGTACCCCTGGGTTGGATCAGCAAGCTGGAGATTCGGACCGCTCACAAGTCAGGGGCTGGTACCGGCGCCCTGATCGGAGCGACTACGGGAGCGGTTCTCGGCCTTGCCGCTGTAGCCGGCATTGATAACGACGAATTCTTCGACCCTTGTTGTTCGGCGGGCGAATATGCTTCGGGAGCCGTGCTGTTTGGCGCCGCGGCTGGAGGGCTTGGCGCGGTTATCGGCGCGCTATCTCACAAGGACACTTGGGTCAGGGTCCCTTCCAAGGCGTGGCAGGACCAGGACGAGGCTTCAACTGAATCCCAAGATTGGCCCGTTGCAAAGAGCGAGAAGAAACGGACCCACCCGGCCCGGCCGTGAAGACCGACCAGTCTCAACTGCGCGCGATCTCCCGCACCCCTGCTACAAGACGCGATACCTCATCTTCCGTCGTGTAGCAGGCGCATCCGGCGCGGACCAGACCGTCACTCTCCTGGCCAAGTCGCGCGACGACGGTAGTGGCGTAGAAGTCCCCGTGCGAAACAAAGATCCCTTTCGCTGCCAGAGTCGAAGCCACGTCTTCGCACGCTTTTCCGGCGACAGTAAACGACACGGTTGGGGTACGGTTGCGTTCCGGAGAAGGACCGTAGACCCGCACTCCGGAAATCCGGTGCAGCCCTTCCCATAGTTGTTCCACCAGAGTCTGCCCACGAGCGTGTAGCTCGCGGAAGGACGCAGCGAGCCGGTCACCCCGCCGTTTGCCGGCCGCGAGCGAAGCGAGAAACTCAACTGCCGCCCCGGCCCCGACGATGCCTTCGTGATTCTGGGTGCCCGTCTCCATCCGCTCCGGCGGCTCGTTGGGCGCGGGAACGAGTCTTGGCACGTCCAGCTCCTGAAGCAACTCGTGGCGACCGTACAGAATCCCGATGTGAGGCCCGTAGAACTTGTAGGCCGAACAGGCCAGGAAATCACAGTCCAGCTCAGGGATGTCGAGGCGGGCGTGCGCCGCCAGGTGAACGGCATCCACGAAAATCAGGGCGCCTGCTGCGTGGGCGAGGCGGGACGCCTGCGGAATATCGTTGATGGTGCCGAGCGCATTCGATGCTCCGCCGATTGCCACGAGTCGGGTGCGCGAATTGAGCGTCTCCTCGAACGCCTTCCAATTCAGCTGTCCACTCTCGGACTCGAGGGGAACCACCCTGACCGTCACTCCACGTTCGGCGGAGAGCCGGGTCCAGGGCGCCTGGTTCGCATGATGATCAAGCTCGGTAATGACGATTTCGTCACCGGGCCCCCACTTGCTGCCAAGCGCGCGAGCGAGGTGGAAGGTGAGGGTCGTCATATTGGCGCCGAAGGCGATCTCGACCGGCTGCGCGACGAGAAAATCGGCCAGTGCAATTCGTGAGCGTGCGATGGCGAGATCAGTTTCCTGGCTGGTGGGGTAGGCCCAGTGGGTGTTGGCGTTGTGGTTGTAGAGGTAGTCGGACATCGCCTCGACCACATCCCGGGGCACCTGAGTCCCTCCCGGGCCATCGAAGTAGGCGACCGGCTCATGGCGCTGTTCGCGCTGCAGCGCTGGGAAGCGAGCCCGGATTGCCTCGACTGAAGCGACGGGTGTGGGCAAGAGGGAGGTGGTGCTATGCATCAGCGAGACTCCGGTACCAGGACGGGGCGTTGCCGCGCCCAGATATTGAACTTCAGGATACACCAGATCGTCCGCACGCCATCCTTCCAGCCAATCTTCTTCCCCGCATCGTAGGAGCGCCCTTCGTAGCTGATGGACACTTCGTAGACTCGGCACCGGAGTGCGGCAACCTTCGCCGTTATCTCAGGCTCGAAGCCGAAGCGGTCCTCCACCAGCGTGATCTGCTGCAGAATTTCCCTGCGGAAGACCTTGTAACAGGTCTCCATGTCGGTCAGGACGAGATTGCTAAAGCAGTTCGACAGCAAGGTAAGAAACCGATTCATGGTATAGTGCCAGAAGTAGAGCACCCGATGAGATTCCCCGCCGGCGAACCGGGAGCCGTACACGACATCCGCCCGGCCATCGAGGATGGGCCTGATGAGTTTGGGGTACTCCTCCGGATCGTACTCGAGATCGGCGTCCTGCACTATGACGAGATCGCCGCGAGCCGCCTGAAACCCGGTCCGTAGCGCGGCACCTTTTCCGCGATTCTTCGGATGGGTCAACACCCGGACCCGGTCGCCGTCCGCCATTGGCCTCAGCTTCGCGCCGGTTCCGTCCGTGGAGTAGTCATCCACCAGGATGATTTCCTTGTCCACCGGCACCGCCTTCACCCGCTCGACCAGCCGCTCCACCGTCTCCTCTTCGTTATATACCGGGATAACGACAGTGAGCAACGGCCGGGTCTCCTGCAGGGTCATCGGAAGGCTCCTGCGGCTGCCGCCGCGCTGTCGACCGCCTGGATCAGGGGTTCAAATTCAGGGTACCCGGAGTTGACCAGCTTGCGGAGTTCGAGGCGAGCCGAACCATAATCTCCCAGCCTCATGTAGCACGAGGCCATCCGGGATCTGGTGTAACGGAGGTCCGGGTTCAGCAGAAGCGCCTTCTGATACAGCGGGATTGACTGCTCACAGTGGCCGTCGGTCCGGTAAACGTCTCCCACATCGTTATAGAGGCTGGCGTCGTAGGGGAATAACGTCATGGCCGTCTGCAGCGTTCGAAAGGCCGCCTCCTTCTCACCATGCTCATAGAGGTAGAGTCCGTAGGACCAATGAGCACGATAGTTGTTCGGAGCATCCACGACAGTCTGAGCAAAGAGTGTTCCGTTGTCCTTCCACACCGGTTGGCGGATTGCACTGCGCCAAACACCCAGGACGACGAGGACGAGACCTGCCACGGCGATCGGTCTCCACAACCGAGCGTGACGGCGCGTCAGGGCTTCCGTCGCCCCGCCCAGGACCATCATCGCGCCTACACTGGGGACGAACAGGGTCCGCTCCGCCAACAGAATCCCCGCCTTGAGCACCAGATTGCTCACCGGAAAAATCGCGAGCGCCGTCCAACACAGGCCAAAGGCCACGACGGGGAGCCGCTTCCAAGTGGCCAAGGTGATCGCCCCGACTCCCAACAAGAGCGTGAGCCCCGCAGCCTGCTGCAATCCGAAGGAAGTGGCCCGTTCAATGTCCCGCGGAGAGTAGTCGGCCTGGAGGTGGGCAGGCCATAACAGCAGGCGCACCCACTCGAGACTGATTCGCAATGCGGTAAGCAACCGCTCCCGCGCCGTGGCTTCCCCGATTGCGATGTGGGGGAAATCCCCTGCGAGAGTACCGGTGACTTTGGTGCGGACAACGAGGTACAGGATTCCTACCATGGAAAGGGTGATCCAGAACGGCGCATCTGCCTTGAGCCGCCGAACCAGGGGACGGGGGTCCGTGATCACCGTCAGCTCGGCGAAGATGAGGAGACCCGGCAGGATCAGTCCGTTGTCCTTGGCCAGGCAGGCAAGGGCGTAGCAGCCGTAGATCTGGTTGCGAGACCGATTGGACAGCGGTCCGTCCTCCCTCCCCTCGAGAAAGAGCGCTGCCGCGAGCACCATGAACAGCACCACCCAGAGTTCACCCTGACCGACGCAATTGCCCACTGCCTCGACATGCACCGGATGCGCGGCGAAGAGTGCTGCCACGAGCCAGGCAAGCTGGAGTGGCAGCAATCGCCGCATGAGCCGAAAGACCAGGAGGCAACAGGCGACGTACAACAACACGTTGGTGAAATGAAAGAGGTGCGGGCCTCCCTCGCCGAGCACCCATTGGAGGGCGAAACCGATGGTGGTAACGGGACGGTAGAGCGTGGAGCCGCCAACGTACTTCCCGGGCGGCCAATAGGTGTGCGTGAAGAATTCCCACGGGGCTGCAAGGGAATGAACTCGCTCATTCCGCAGGATGGCGTGGATATCGTCGTAGGCGAAGCCGTTCCCCAAGCTTGTGACAGAAGCCGCAAGGGCAATCAGCGCGATTCCCAGCCATGGAGCGAGGCGGAACCCTTGCGTCTGGCCTCCTTCGGTTGGCGTCGGGGGGGCAGGTTCCATCGCTCGGCTATGGTGTATGATCTTGAATTTCAATTGGTTGGCTGCACAGGGCAAGCGGGTACGCCGACGGCACGAATGGTGCTTTGTGAAGAGGCCATGCTACCCCGATCTCCCAACCGGAATCAGATGGATGCCTTCCGCAAGCTGTGGAGCCGCGAAGGCACCCTGGGCGGCGCCGCCTGGCGCTACGCAGCAATGACCCAGGATTACGGATTTGCGGTTCGAGAGATGTTGCGGGAACAACTGGAAGATCCGATTCCCGGCCTGTGGATTCAGTCGCCACTGGGAACCGATGAGCATCCGAGCGTGTCGGAAGCAATTTTCGAAACCCTGGCGCGCCAGCGGATGTCGGTGCGCAACGCACGCGGCCGGCATTTCACCGTCCTGGCCCAGCTCCAAGGTTGTGCGCTGGAAGACCTCGCCCACGCCCACACGGAAACGGGGCTTGGGGAGAGGCACGTCACCTTCGCGGAGTTGCGGTGTCAGGATCTCGTCCTGATGGCCCGGCTGCTGGTCGAGCAAGGTGCAATGCTCGAGGCGGCGCACGATCTGGGCATGGATCACCCCGCGAATCGCGATGCCTGCCGGGCCTTGTTCCGCGCCAGCCTCGACTCACTGGAGCTATTCGATCGAAAGCTCAGTGCCGGGATGTCGCTCGCGGAAGCGCTGGCGGTCGAGATCCTGCTCGAGTCGCTGACTACGGGGTCAGCTCCGTCCGCCTCGGCTCCATTCTGACGATCCAGAGCCCGTTGTTGTCGTCGTTGACGTAGGCCAGGCCGTCCTTCACAACTACTCCCCAGGTCATAGCAGAGTTCTGAGTGTGGCCGCTCATGTCGGCGGTATTGACGTGCACCATTTCCCGGCCCTCGGCGCGCAAGTCTCCCCGCAATTCACCTGAGATATCGAAGGCACGGAAGCCGGCGTTGTAGGCTCCCATGTAGAGTGTATCGCCCTCGGCCCACACGTTGTGCACCCCGCCAAATTCCGGCTCATACCAGGCGACTGACTTGGGATGGAAGATGTCGCTCACGTCGATGACCTGCATCCGCCCGTAAGCCCGGAAAGAGGAGGCATCCTTGGCGCCCTTCACCGGAGCAGCCGGGAACACCTCGTCCGCGATGAAGACGTAATTCTTGTGGCGCCATGCGGTGTGGGTGCCGCGAATGAAGCCTGGCCCCGCCGAGGCTTCGACATCGCGATAAAGCTCGTTGAGATCGTACTTGTACTGGGAGACGAACTGCGGATTGTCGGGACTCCCGCCCTTGATGCCGTTCCCCACATCGATGATGACCAGCCCGTCGTTCCAGTAGCTCAGATAGGCGAGCCCGTCCTTCACATCCACATCGTGAACGTAGTTGCCCTGCTGGTCGCTGCGGGAGCTGAAGCGGGCGACTTCCTTGGGATGATAGGGATCGTTGATGTCAACGATGTGCAGGACGCCGGTCGCGTCGTTGGTCAGATAGATGTGGGTGCCGTACTTGGGCTGCTGGTAGATGAAGGCGGAATGCACCCCACCCGTTACGCCTTCGGTGAACTCGCTGATCACCTTGGGATGGGCCGGATCCTCCAGCGAGGCGATGACGATCCCGTTCTTGCGGTCTGCCGCGCCCTCGCGGGTATGAACCAGGTACTTGCCGTCCGGCGTGGTCATGATGTCGTTCACTCGCCGGGTATTCGCCATCAGCGAGTCGGTCACAACGGGGTTCGATGGATCGGAGATGTCCACCGCATACATCCGGTCCCCACCGCCACCGGTGCCGAGGTAGAGATGCTTGCCATCGGGGTGAACCCAGACCTCTTCGGTGCTGAACAGTGTACGCGGCAGCCGGCCCACGACGGTGGCGGGGCGGCGAACATCACGATAGGCGAGAGAGACGGCCCCGTCCACACTGCGGTTGCCGAGGGTCGCGGTCACCAGATAGGGGCCAGCCTCGTAGCCGACGAAGGCTCCATCATCGCTGATGAGGCCCTCACCCGGGGAGAAACTCCAACGGGGGGTGAGTCCTTCGATTTTCTTGCCCGCTCGATCGCGCGCGGTGACGGTGAAGCGAATGACGTCACCCTGCTTCGCATCAATTTTCGCAGGCGAGATCTCGAGCGACCCGATGGTGACCGCCAGTACCTCTACCTGAAACGACGACTTGGCTCCGTCGACCGACGCCGTGATCGTTGCCTTACCTGGCGCGCTCGCCGTGAGCAGCCCATCGGTCGCGACGTCAGCAACCCGAGGGGCGGAACTCCGCCACTTGATCTTGTCGGCGCGCTTGTCTCCGCGCCCCGAGAAGGAGGCGCCCGTCAGCATGAATCGCTGGCCGGGGACCAGCCGGGTGATCTGCGGCGCAATCGTCACCGAGGCGGCGGGGCCCGGCTGCATCGAGATCTCAACTCGTTCCATGACTGGGCGGGTACCCGGGACGCTCGCGATCGCCGTAACCCCCAACACCCCAGTCGACCCGGCGGAAACCAGGCCTGCGCTGTCCACTCGGCCCTCGAACCGTCCGCCCGAACCCACGAAGCGAATCAGGGCGCTGGCCACGGGGCTTCCCGAGCTGTCGACAGCCTGCGCACTGAAGCGAAGCGTATCGCCGGCGGTCATCGTCCTGGTCTCGGGCGTGATTGTCACGTGCGCGATGGGAGACGCAGCCGAGGGGGTTGGAGGGGCCTGTGGCTGCTGCTGCAGGGCAAGAACAAGGGTCAGAGCGATCATGTTTCGGTCTGGATCGGGGTGGAATGCATCTGGGAGCGCGGGAAAGCTTCCCTACCGGGTCCCAGTTGTCAACGCGGAAGGTTCAGAAGTCGAAGACCGGAATCCCGCTCGGCTCCCCCAGGCGGCAAGCCGAGGTGCACTACAGTCCGACGGGATCGAACTGTACCTGACGGGCGTCGAGTACCTCCGGCAAGCTCCGGAGCGCGCCGAGTGCCTCGGGCTTGAGGGGTGAGTCCACACTGATTGCGGCGAGTGCCTCCCCGCCGGCGGAGAGCCGCGCCTGATGATACTCGGCGATGTTGATTCCGGCGTCGCCCAGAAGCGAGCCGACTCGACCGATGACACCAGGCACGTCCCGGTTCCGCAGCAACACGAGCATTCCGCGCGGAACGACATCCAGCCGGAAGTCTCCGATGCGTACGACCCGAGGATGTCCCTCGGCCAGGAGCGCACCGGCAACCCTGGAGGACCGTCCGCTACCAGTTGCCCGCACTTCGATGAAGTCGGCATAGTCACGGTTCGCGTCGATCCGGGTGCGATCGACTTCGATCCCGCGGGCCCTGGCGAGATGCAGCGCATTCACCACGTTCACGCCCGCCGGTCCCACCACATCCGCGAGGAGACCCGCGACAGCTCCGGCCGCGAGGGGACGGAGAAAATCCTCATCCCCGCCGAAACGGAGTTCGACTGAGGTGATCGCTCCATCCGTCAGGGCCGCCGCCAGGCGTCCCAGCCGCTGAGCCATGGAAAGGAGAGGCCGCAGTCGCTGGACCCGATCGCCCACCACGAAGGGAGCGTTGACCGCACCGGAGAGATCGCCATGCACCAGCGCCGCACGAATCGCCTGAGCAATCTCCAGCGCGACGTTGAGCTGGGCCTCTTCGGTAGATGCGCCGAGGTGAGGAGTGAGCACGACGTTCGGCAGTCTGCGGAGCGGATGGTCGGCGGGAAGCGGCTCCTTCTCGAACACGTCCAGCGCCGCTCCGGCGAGCCGTTTCTCCTGCAGCCTGCGAAGCAAGGCCGCCTCATCGAGCACACCGCCTCGCGCGGCGTTGATTATGACTGCTTCGGACTTCATCATCGCGAGTTGTGCGTCGCCGAGGAGACCCTTGGTGCTCTCGGTCAACGGCACATGCAGCGACAGTACATCGGCACTTCTCAGGACCTCTTCCAAAGACTCGAGCCGGATACCGAGACTGCGGGCCGCGTCCTGGCTCAGGAAGGGGTCGTAGCCGACGACAGTCATTCCGAAGGCCTGGGCTCGGCGCGCGACTTCGCCCCCTACCCTTCCGGCGCCGACCAGGCCCAGCGTCTTGCCGTACAGCTCGGTGCCGCTGAAGCTCGATCGATCCCACTGGCCGTCCTTCATGGAGCGATCGGCGGCGGGCACTCGCCGGACCAGGGCAAGCAGCAACGCGAACGCGAGCTCGGCGGCCGAGATGGTGTTTCCGGCCGGCGCGTTCATGACGGCGATGCCCTTCTCGGTGGCGGCATCGACGTCAATCGTGTCCACCCCGACTCCAGCCCGGCCGATCACCTTGAGGCTGGTAGTGAGTCCCAGCGCTCCTCGCGTGATGCGGGTAGCGCTACGGACAATCACCGCATCGGCCTCGGCGAGCGCCTCTGCCAACGCATCTTCCTTCAAGCCCGGACGTTCAATCAGGGTAAAGCGGGGATCGTCGGCGATAGGGGTGAGGCCTTCCCGAGCGATCTTGTCGGCCACCAGAATGCGATAGCGGCTCACGAGCGCAACACGTCCTCGAGCACCTGAAGCAGCTCGTTCAATTCGTCCACGGTGTGATCGCCCATGTGACCGATGCGAATCGTCGAGTCCTTGAGCGCGCCGTATCCCGGCGAGATGGTATAGCCGCGGCGCTTCATCTCCTTGTCCACTGCGCTCCCGCTCACGCCACTCGGCAACTTGATACAGGTCACCGTAGGCGACCGGAATTCCCGGGGAGCCAGGACTTCGAGCGCTACACCTTTGCCATTCATCGATTCGGTCCAGTGCCAGGTCCGGTGCGCCATTGCCTGGTGGCGGGCCCAGCGGGTCTCGATGCTTTCCGCGTCGATGCGTTCGACCTGGGCTGCGAGAGCATACATGAGGGAAAGCGCCGGTGTATTCGGTGTCTGGTTCTTGACGATGAAGCTCTCGAACTCAACCAGATCGAAGTAGATCCCCCTATTGGGGGTGGCCCGCGCCCGCTCCAGCGCAGCGGGTTGCGCGACGCCGAGTGCCAGGCCGGGAGGAAGTGCCAGCGCCTTCTGTGAACCGGTCAGTACGAAGTCGAGTTGCCAGGCGTCGCTTTCAACCTGGGCGCCGGCTACTCCGGTAACGCTATCCACGAGGAGCAGCCGTCCAGGCTGGCGGTGTACAACTTCCGCAAGTTCACGGATGGGATTCAGTGCCCCGGTTGAGGTCTCGGAATGCACGACCGTGACCGCGTCGTAGGATCCCTTCGCCAATGCGTCGGCAAGCATTTGCGGTGTATGAGCGGCGCCCAGCGGTACCTCCAAGGCCACGGCCTCCACTCCGTGCGCCAGGGCGATGCGGTAGAAACGCTCGCTGAAGGCACCATTCACCAGCGACAAGACTCGGCGGCCGGCACAGTTCCGGATTGCAGCCTCCATTAGTCCGCTCGCGGACGAGGCCGCGATATAAACCGGACGCGAAGTTCGAAAGATCCGTCTCAGTCCGGGTTGCAGCTCGGCGATGAGCGTCTCCATCGCTTTGCCCCGGTGCCCGATCATCGCTTGAGCCTGGGCCGCAAGAATTTCGGGTCGAACTTCGGTGGGACCTGGGAGGAAGAACCGACCGAACGTCGGTGCTGCGGCAATTTCACTCACAGTCATTACCAGAGGGCTCCACTCTTGTCGAAGGATCGTCGGTTCGAATCCGGGACGAATATAACCAGGGATACAACGAGGTTGGGCTCTATCCTCGTACCAGTTTGAGCACTGCCTCCAGAGAAGGTTCGCGAAGGACGACATCCGCCGCCCGGCTCACCTCTGGGCGGTCAACTACCCCCACGTAAGCCGCGAAACAATCGACCGCCGGGCGTGCCTCGAGGTCGGTCGCACCGTCCCCGATAAGGAGACGCGGACGGGGGAGATCGGAGGCGTCGATCCAGATGCGCTTCCCTCCAGCGCGGGCCAGCGGCGAATCGCGGTCGAAACCGAGGTAGCTCCCGTCCTCGTGGAAGTGGACATCCACGGCGGCCACCCGGGAATCGGGGACCCCTAATTCTCGCGCGACGATGAGTACCGCCGGCGTCAAGCCACCGCTCAGGATCTGCACGATTACACCATCGCCCTGCAGGGCACGAATGGTCTCCCGCGCGCCGGGGACCAAGTTGCGCAGGTAAAGCCGGCCGACCTCCGAGATGTCCGATCGTGATGGACGTATCAGCTCCAGACGATGGCCGTACACCTGCTCCAAGGGTACGGCTCCTCGCATGGCCAAATCGGTGAGACGGGTGATCTCTTCGCGCTGTCCGCGGGCCAGCTCCTCGATTCCTTCGATGGCAGTGAGGGTGGAGTCGCAGTCGAAGATGACGGTGTTGAAGCGTCGGCGGTCTGTGGTCAATGGTCGAGATCGTGAGACGTGAGACGGTAAGCGGGGCTGCTACGCCTGAGTGCCGAGGTCGGTTGGACTAAATCCGGTGCTAGCCTGCACGTGGTCAATGTGCACTCGACGCAGAGGAAGCTGCAGCCTGCGTCTCACCCGATCCAGGAGGAACAGGGCGACGATTACCAGGCCGAGGACGAGGCCCCACCAAAGACCGACGGGCCCCTGTCCGAGACGAAACCCCAGCAAGAGGCTCACCGGCAATCCGATCACCCAGTATCCCAGCAGCCCGACAATCATGGGAGTACGAGTGTCGCCGAGCCCGCGCAAAATCCCGATCGAAGTGACCTGGATCCCGTCGAAGACCTGAAACACTCCGGCCAACGGAAGTAGGAGGGCGGCGAGCGCCAACACCGCAGGATCCGCGGTATATAATCCGGCAAGCATTCGAGGCGCCAAGGTGAAGGCGAGAGCCGTAGTCCCCATGAAGCTGACGGCGCATGCCAGAGCAGCCCGCGCCGCACCGGATGCACCAGCGCGGTCGGAGCGTCCCACCGCGTGACCCACCACTACCGCGGCGGCGCTCGAGAGACCGAGAGGCACCATGAAGGTGACGGATGCCAGGTTCAGGGCGATCTGGTGTGCCGCGACCTGCGTGGTACCCAGCCAGCCCATCATGAGCCCCACGAGACCGAACACGCCGTACTCCAACTGATGCTGCACTCCGATCGGGGCCCCGAGCAGAAACATCCTGGTGAGGGCGCGGGGATCGCTGACGCCGGGTCGCATGGGAAGGAGCACCGGACGCAGTTCACGCCAGCCAAGGGCCAGAAGCAGTCCCGCCATGACCCATCGGCTCACCGTCGTGGCCCAGGCAGAGCCCACTGCCCCGAGGGCAGGCATGCCGAGGTGGCCGTAGATCAGCACCCAGTTGAGTCCCGCGTTGACCAGGTTGGCAATCAAGACCGCAGCAACGATTGCACGAAGCCGCCCGAGGGCCTGCAGACTTTGCCGAAATACGATGAAGGCGAAGAAGCCGAACGTGCCAGGGATGGAGACGCGACAATAAGCGCCGGCGATAGGCACGATCTCGGGCGGCTGGTTGGCCCAACCCAACACGCTCTCCGCCGGAAGAAGCATCGCGGAGGCCGGTAGACAGAGCAACGCCGCGAGGATCACCCCGCGCTGGACTCCACGAGCGGCGGCTTCGTGGTCGCCGGCGCCAACCGCCTGAGCCACGACCGGGTCGAGGGCCATGAGCACGCCCATCCCGAAAATGGCTACACCGAAGAAGTAGAGATTCCCCAGTGCGACAGCGGCGAGGGCCTGGGCATTGAGGTGTCCCACCATGATGGTGTCCACCACACCCATGGCCATCATGCCCACCTGCACCACAATGACCGGCAGGCCGAGCCCGAGGAGGACTCGCACATCGGCGGTGCGCGGGAGAATGCGGGAAGTGAAGTTCAAGGCTGGAGTGTAGATGGGACTGATGCGCCCGGCAGGATTCGAACCTGCGACCCTCAGCTTAGAAGGCTGATGCTCTATCCAACTGAGCTACGGGCGCCGGAAAATCCGCCAAAACTACGCGGCGCGAGTGGTAGGAAGATAGTGGAGACTCGAGGCCGGTCTAGACTAACTCGTCGTGGCTAGCCGGTCGGAAGGCCAGGTCAAACGCCAGGAACAACGTCTTGGAGAAGGGATAGAAAAGGAACGGAGCGAGGATCATGACAGTCACTCCGACAATCTGCAGGCTCAGCCAAGGCGGATCAGGCCAGGTGTACCACAATACTCCCAGAAAAATCGCGGCAAAGATCAGCTCGGACGCGACGATGTTGAACATGTACGCACCGACCTGATAACCCTCCTCTCGGCGCTCGGTCGCGAGACCGCACTGCGGGCAGCGCGGCCGTATCCTGAACCAGGATTCGAAAAGCTGTCGTGTGCCACAGTTGGGGCAGCGAAGCCGGATCGCGCGCCAGAAGAGTCGGGCCGGGGAGCTCACGCGTCGAACGATGGATGGCCGGCGCGAGGCCGGCAAGCAGCGAGCTGATCAGCGAGGGATGAAGCGGCCAATCCAGCCGTCGCTGCTGCCTCCGCCAAATTTGGCTTGCTCAGCGTCATGAGTCGGGAAGTCGCTGCTCGACGCGATGCCGGCCATCACGAAGCCGCCTCCCGGCATTGGTGCCACGGCCCGCCCGTTGTCGCTGTCGCTCCCACCGATCCGGATGCCGAAAAGCACCTGGCCAAGGTTCGGGGAGAGGACGAGGCCGGTCGCGTCCTCATTGCCGAGCGGTCCTGAGGGACCGACGGTGCCATAGATATCCTGACCTATCCCCGAGACGTACACATTGCCGTCGGTCCCGACGAGGATGCCCTCGAACCGATCGATGTCCGATCCGCCGACATAGGACAGTGATAAGAGGCTGCCGGCGTTGCTATAGCGGGCGATGAGTCCATCCCGCCCACCGCCGCCCGGTCCTGGCTGCAACGCGTTGGGCGTCGTCAGGAGATCGGTGGACGACGTCGCCGACCCGACGTAGATGTCGCCGGTGGAGCGGTTCACTGCGAGGTTGTGGGTTTCAGAGCCCTCCTGCCCCGAGCCACCGAGGTAGGTCGCAAACAGGAGCTGGCGGCCGTCGGGCG
>Ga0207686_10000144_pt1 | contig 55991 bp, 45 predicted proteins | sample KBSM24metaG_FD_184396 | JGI IMG/M metagenome (GOLD analysis project Ga0207686, IMG submission 184396) | Miscanthus rhizosphere microbial communities from Kellogg Biological Station, Michigan, USA - KBS M2-4 metaG (SPAdes) (version 2) | ecosystem: Host-associated > Plants > Roots > Rhizosphere >...
GGGGAGAATCGTCTCGGGCTCAGTCGTCTTTCACGGACGCGACGTCTTAAAGCTGTCGCCGCGTGAGATTCGTGAACTGCGCGGCAAGCGAATGGCGATGATCTTCCAGGATCCGATGACGTCGCTTAATCCATTCCTGCGCGTCTCAAAGCAATTGATGGAGGTGACGCAACTGCACCTCGGGCACACCAGACAGCAAGCGCGCGCGCACGCAATCAAGATGCTCGAGCATGTCGGCATTCCCGATGCTGCCGAACGCGTCGATAGTTATCCGCACGAGTTTTCGGGCGGGATGAGACAGCGCGTGATGATTGCGATGGCGCTCTCGTGTCAACCTGAATTGCTGATCGCGGACGAGCCCACCACCGCGCTTGATGTGACGATTCAGGCGCAGATCCTGGATCTAATAGAGCGTTTGAAGAAAGAGACGGGCGCCAGCGTGATTCTGATTACGCATGATCTCGGAGTTGTGGCGGGCATGACCGACCACGTGATCGTGATGTATGCAGGCAAAATCTTCGAACGGGCTGCGACCAATGAACTGTTCGCGCGGTCGGCGAATCCGTACACGCGTGGGCTGCTGCGGTCGGTGCCGGACCCGACCGTCGATCAGGAGAAGCTCTATCAAATTCCCGGACAGCCGCCCGATCTCGCGCGCTTGCCCCCGGGTTGTCCATTCGCTCCGCGTTGTGAGCGGGCCGCAGAGATTTGTGTGCGCGAGTTTCCCCCGTTCGTTGAGTTGACCCGCGACCATTATTCACTCTGTCATTTCGCGACTGAGATCTACGCTGAAACTGCATGAGCGATACTCGTCAAACACTAATCTCGATCAAGGACCTCAAGGTGCACTTTCCGGTTGCCGGCGGACTCTTTCGACGTTCCGCGGCGGTGGTGCAGGCGGTTGACGGCGTCAGCCTTGATATTCAGACGGGCGAAACCATGGGCCTGGTTGGCGAGTCGGGTTGCGGAAAGACAACTCTGGGAAGAGCGATTCTGCGATTGACTGAGCCAACCTCCGGCCAGGTTCTCTTTCGAGGTCGGGACTTGGCTCAACTATCGGCCAGAGAGATGCGCGCGCATCGGCGGCAGCTACAAGTTGTCTTTCAGGATCCGTACGCGTCGCTCAATCCGCGCATGACCGCCAGTCAGATTATCGGCGAGCCGCTGGACACCTTCGCCCTGGCCCATGGCGCAGCGAAGCGTCAACGGGTCCAGGAATTGATGGAGATCGTCGGCTTAAACCCGCGTTTGATGAGGCGTTATCCGCACGAGTTTTCAGGTGGTCAAAGACAGCGCATCGGAATAGCGCGAGCTCTGGCGGTCGATCCGGAATTCATCGTGGCCGACGAACCGATCTCCGCGCTCGACGTTTCCATTCAGGCGCAGATCATGAATCTGCTCGATCGCCTGCGGACCCAAAAGAACCTTACTTATCTCTTCATCTCTCATGACCTGCGCGCGGTCCGGCATATTTCGAATCGCGTCGCGGTGATGTACCTGGGCAAGATCGTCGAGCTTGCAGACGCGCGATCGATTTATGCCGATCCGCTGATGCCTTACACCAGGGCCTTGATTTCAGCGGTCCCGGTGCCCGATCCGAAAGTTGAAATGGCGCGGCAGAGAATCGTTTTGCAGGGCGACGTGCCGTCACCAATCAATCCTCCCAGCGGCTGTCGCTTTCGCACGCGCTGTCCTTATGCGATTGCGGCTTGCGCCGAGGTTGAACCGCAACTTGCGGAGATCAAGCCGGACCATTACGCGGCCTGTATTCGCATCAGCCCGGAACAGCCGGACATTGAACGGGTGGCGCCGGGAGACGCGCCCGGGCTGAACACTTCACGCCCGGCCTCGCAGACGTGAAAAATCGCACGCATTAACCGTTTACCTACATTCTGAGTTGAATTTGTTATGAGCTGCGCGGGACTGGTGTGCGTGATTGGTCGGCGTGCTCGAACGGTTGGATCGGCGTAGGTTCGCACCTATACTCGCATCGAGTTGATGCTTCCGTTTGCCCCCGAGACTATGAAGCGCTCGAATTCGAAAGCACCCGGCCTCAAAGCAGGACTGATTCCGCAACAGTCAACGCAGGCAGCGCCAGAAGGATGGGCCGAGGCCCAGAGGGAAATTGCCGAAGCTTCGGCGATCTCTCTGCTACTCGTCGATGGTTATCAGCCACCCGCGCTCGTGATCACAAACAACAATTCAATCTGTGAAGCGTTGCAGTCGTCGCCCGCGCACGTCAGGCTCTGTGATCCGTTCTGCGGCGAGGCACATGACCGGGCGATTCGAGCGGAAGCAATTACCCATTATAAATGTCACGCAGGCCTGCAATGTTTCGCGATGCCGATCGAGATTGAGACCGAGCGGAAACTGGTCGTGATCGGCGGGCGAGCATTCGCACGCGGGAGCGATTATCGGGAAACTCTCGAACGCTTCCGTTCGGGTGACCTTAAGGCGCTGGCCACGGATGAAATCTTTCGGAATATCGTCTTTGCGGATGAGGCTGATCTCGATCATGCGGCGCTGCGAATCAGCAAAGCTGCCGGCAGTTACCAACCGTTGAAGCACTCGTCTCATGAAGAGTTGACGCCAGTCGTAAGCATTGATATCGAACCCGAACCAGCGCCGCACGAGTTGATGCCTGCCGCTGAGCCGCCGGCAATTGAAAAAGAAGCATCGGAAACTATCACGCTGGCTGATTCGATCCGCAAGTTCGCCGAACAGATTGATGCCAGCGATCCGTTGCACACCTACCAGTCGATCGTCGCACGCTCGGCTGACCTCGTGCATGCCGAACGCGGCTCACTGCTTTTGTTTGACGCAGCGGAAAATCGATTGACCATGACGGCGGCGCAGGGAATTCCCGCGGCCGTTTCGGAAGTTGCTCCCATCGCCGTGGGGCAGGGAATCGCTGGAGTAGTGCTGCGCGAGAACCGGCCAATGCTCGCCACGCTCGATGAGTTGGGCCAACAAAGTCTGCCTGAGCGCAAATACAAGACGAAATCATTCATCAGCTATCCGATTGCGATCGGGAGCCGGCGTTTCGGCGTGCTGAACTTGGCAGACAAAATCGGCGGCGGCGTCTATGACGTTCGCGACTTGAGCATCATCGATCTGGTCGCGCCGCAAATTGCGCTGGCCCTCGAACGGGCCGAATGGCAACAAAGGGCAAATCAATTTCAGTTGATGTCGATCACCGACCCGCTCACCGGTCTGCACAATCGCCGTTATTTGGAAGCGCGTCTGGCGGAAGAGCTGAGCCGCTCCAAGCGTTACAATTATCCTTTGAGCTTCATGATGATCGACATCGATGATTTCAAAGTCTACAACGACCTGAACGGCCACCAGGCCGGTGATCGAGCGCTTGAAATTACGGCGCAGTGCCTTCACGCTGCGTTGCGCAAGGTCGACGTCGCGTCACGTTACGGTGGCGAAGAGTTTTCGATTCTTTTGCCGCAAACGTCGCTCGAGGAAGCAGGCGTAATCGCGGATCGCATTCGGCGCAAAATAATGACGACGAAATTTCCGCACGGCGATACGCAGCCGGGTGGCATGGTGACAGCGAGCATCGGGCTGTCGACGTTTTCGCAGGCGCTGAATTCAGCCGAAGCTGTCGTGCGGGCCGCCGACCGCGCGCTCTATCACGCGAAGAGTCACGGCAAGAATCGCGCTTACGCGTACCAGGGTATTCAAGACACGGGTCCATCGACGCAATAATGCTGCGGCCACGCATTCTCGGTCGGGTCAATCGCGACGCGTTTATCGGCCGCGATGCCGAGCTACGCCAAATTGTCCGGCATGCCGGAGCGATCGATCATGCACGTGTGCTGGCGTTGGCATCGCAGCCTGACGCGGGCGTTTCGGAACTCTTGCGGCAGGCGTACGACCAACTATTCGCGCGCCGCGGCGATCCGGTTCCGATTTACTTCGCGTTCAGACGCGGCGACGTTAACGCTCCAGGTATCGCGCGGCGTTTCTTTCAAACGTTCCTGCAGCAATTCGTGGCTTATCGCCGCGTCGATCCCTCGCTCTGCGAAGCGCAACTTACCTTCAACGATTTGTTGGAATACGCGCTGCCGGCTGATTACGAACTGATTAGCGGCGTGATTGATTCGTTCCGGCGCGAAGAAACTTCGGGAAATGTATTTACCTTTTGTCTCGGCCTGCCGCAGCGCTTCACTGCCGCGGGCCGTTCAGTGTTTCCGCTCATAGATTGCCTCAAGCTCCGGCCGTTTCGGGAAGAAGTGACGATGGCGCACGATCTGATACTGGCGATCGAACGAGCCGGTGGTCCGCTCGTGGTCGCCGGCTTACGCCGCCAGCTCGGTGACTTGCTTCATGGGTTTGATAACGGCGAACAGACCGGGCACGCGACGTTGCATATCGAGCGGCTGAGCGATGATAGCGCGCAACGTCTCACTGATGGGCTGGCCCGCGACCTGGGAGTAGAAACTGATGACGCGACGCGCGACTTAATCGTTCAGCAACTGAATGCGAGTCCGACTCTGATCGGTGAATTGCTTCAGACCGCCTGCGACAAGCAAATCAGTCTGACAAGCTTTCGCGACTTTGGCCGTTTGTATGTCGACGATCTGTTGGGGGGACGCCTCAACCGTTACTTCGATCGAATTCTGGAACTGGTGGTGGCGGATCCTCAGCATCGGCGTTTGCTCCTGCGTTTGCTCTACGAGTCGGCGACCGGTGACAGCCCCAGGGCGTCGCTCTGGTCCTGGAAGAAACGCCTCGGTTATGCCGCGGCAGATTTCGAGCGGGTGATAGACGCGCTGCACGTCTGGGAATTGGTGAACTCGAGCAGCGCCTTCATCGAAGTGAACGCGGACTGGCTGGCGTGGCTGGATTATCTGCGCGCGCAGCACCGGCTTGAGACGGCGGCGGAACCGCGCGCGCAAATTGTCGCGTCGATTTTGCTTGAGTCGTTGAAACGCGCGCCGCAGACGATGGCGCGCAAGTATCGCCGCGACGCCGCGCTTAATGTGAATGATTTAGTCACGCGGTTCGACTGTCAGAATGTTCCTTCGATTCTGTTTCATTACGATCGATTCGCGGCCTCGTATCGCGGCGAGCCTGACGATTTGATTGGCAACGGCCTGGACCGCGAAGATGATCTTATTCAGCTACCCCAGATTGTTCAGGTCGCCCGTTGCGCGTCCTATGCGACGACGCTCTCGTGTGAAACTGAACGCTGTCTGGTGGCGCATGGTTTCGACGGCGGGGAATATACGGATGAAAACGAAACCGTCTGGCTGTGTGCCGAGATTGATTCCAAACTCGAAGCGAGCAGGGAATTAGCAGAGGATTGGTGCAATCGCCTGGCGTCCTTTGCGCGTGAACGCAGCTTTGGGCGTTTTCGCGTCTGGCTGATAGCTCCTGAGGGATTCTCTGACGCGGCGAGTGAATTGCTAAACGAGCGCGGCGCCTTGGGATCGAGTCATCAACAATTTGAATTGCTGAAAGCGCGTCTGGATACATCGGATGACACAGACGCGCAAGCGGTCGACGAATTTGAGATGGTGTTGCCGATGAGCGGCGATACGGAACTGATCGCCGCGCGGACGGCGGAACAGATTGCGCGGCGGGTGAACTTCAAGCCCGAAGCAATCAACCAGATCAAAACTGCGGTGGTCGAAGCGTGCATCAACGCAGCCGAGCATAGCCTGAGTCCGGATCGTAAAATTTATCAGCGGTTTATTGTGGAAGATGATAGATTAGTCATTACTGTAGCGAGTCGCGGCGTGGTGCCGCCGCATTCGAGAACCAAAGGCGGCGTAACCGAACAAGAAAACGGCAACGGCCGTCGCGGCTGGGGATTGAAATTGATCAAGACGCTGATGGACGAAGTTGAATTCGAGCGAGTCGACGACGGCACGCAATTGCGGATGACGAAGTTCCGTAAATAGTGAATCGTGAATCGTAAATAGTTTCCTGTCAGACCGTGCGGGTATTTCTATTTTGCGATTTACTATTCACGATTTACTCGCAGGGGGGCCTTGCTGAAGGATGTCTGAGACAAGCGGGGAGAGTGCTATACAGGCGCGCTGCGTGGGCGATGCGGCCATCATTTACGCCAGCGATTACCTCAACAAGTTGAGCGGTGAACGCATCGAGCGCGAATGCAAGCGTCAGCTTGAATCAGGCCGGCGCGCGCTCATCATTAACTTTCGCGACACAGAGCTGGTTAATAGTATCGGCGTCTCCATCCTCGTGGGCGTAATCGATGCGGCCGAACAGAGCACCGCGCGACTAATTTTCTCGGACGTCAATAATCACACCGCCGAACTATTTCAGATGCTGGGTTTGATGCGACATGTCAGCCTGGCTTCGAACGAGGACGAGGCCCTCTCGTTAGTATCAGAAGCCCAACCGTAAGCGAGGGCGCCGTTTCTGCATGCCCTACCTGACGGGGCTTCTGAAAGATAAATGGACACCAACAATCAACGACTACTTCACACCTTTGCCGCGCTCGCTGATCTCGGAGAGGAGATCGCGAACACCGCAGACTTTCAGGAGATGCTGCGGTCATCGTTTCATTTGCTGCTCGGTTCCGTGGCTATCCGGCGCGGCGCGGTGGCGCAATACGATCGGCAGCGTGACACGCTGCGTGTCGTCACGTCTCGCGGGTTGGAGACGGCCCCGGAAGCCGATTTTCCGATCGACCGCGATCGTGCGCGAGCGTTGGCGACTCTGGGATCATCGCTAACAGCGAGCGACGCCGCAGCTGAAGCGACCCGCTTGATGACGGAACACCCAAAACTGTTCGCCTCGTCCGAGATTCAAATTCTTTTACCGCTGGTGGTCCATGATCGACTGATCGGAGTCGTGGTGCTCGGTGAAAAGGCCAGCGGTGAGAAATTTACTGACGAGGACCTGGCGACTCTCAGCGCACTCGCACGGCACATCGCCGTCGGCATCAACAGTCATCATCTGCTCGGCGAGGTGAAGCGCAAGGCCGAAGAGAACCAGCGTCTCTACGAAGGCCTCCGGAAAATCTACAAGGAGACCGTGCATGCCTTTGCCGCCGCGATCGACATCAAGGATCGCTACACGCAAGGGCACTCAGTCCGCGTTGGCAAATACAGCGAAGTGATCGCGCGCGAACTGGGCTGGAGCGAGGAGGAAGTCGAAGGCATCACCATCGCCGGATATCTCCACGACATCGGCAAGCTGATCGTCGATCTCAGCGTGATCAATTCACCGGAACGATTCAGCGCAAAGGACTCGAAAGAGATGAGCCGGCATCCTTCGGCGGGCTACGAAATTCTTTCGCCCATCAGTCATCCTTACGCGGACATCCCTCTGATGGCCCGCTACCACCACGAACGAATGGACGGCAACGGTTATCCGGACGGACTAAAGGGCGAAGAAATTCCGCCTGGCGCCAGGATCGTGACCCTCGCCGACTCGTTCGATGCCATGACGACCGATAGACCGTATCGCAAAAAGTTACCGCTCAAAGATGTGCTGGAAGATTTCCGCGCTAACACCGGCACGCAGTTCGACCCGCAGATCGTCTGCGCTTTCTGTCGCGCGTTCCTGAGTGAAATTGAGGGCAGGAATGAGAGACGTTTGCTGAACCTGCTGAATCGAAACTACGACAACATCGAAAATGTAAGGCCGATGCTGACTCAAATGCTCGCAGATTTTGGCGAGCCGGTGTTCGCGACTGCGCACTAAGATCGTTACTTCGGCTGAATTCTCAAAGTAAAACTGCAAATCCCAATCTTCTCGTCAGGCTGGACGATCGTCCGTTGTTCGCGCGGGATTTCGCGGCCGGAGATTAGCGTAGGGTTCCGGCCTTTGGATGTGAGCCAGTACTTACCTTGATCGTCGAACATCAGCGTTGCGTGCACGCGACTGATTTCGGGATCGCCTTTCAATGGAAGATCAACTGAGATGGTGCGCGAGCCGCGGCCAATCGTGATTTCGGGTTTGGTGATCTTGATGACGTTCTGACGCACGCCTTCGCGCCATAACTCGATGGAATAGAGTTCGACGACGCGCGCGCGGACAACGGTGATCTCGCCTTCAGTGTTGCCGGCGCCGGTGTCTTCGGTGTCCGGAACAATGGCTTCGGTCGTTGCCGCGGGAGCGTCGGATGGAGTGGTCGTCGTGGTGGTTGCGGCGGGCCGCGCCGTCACCATCGTGTGGCCGGTTTCGGTTTCGTCCCAAACCGGTTGCACGCGAAACTCGCCTTTGTTGAGGGTCCCGTCGACGCGCAATTCGATCGCGAACGACTTCGTTTGCAACTGCACCGTGCCGGCCAACTCGCGCGCGCGCTCAGAGAGCACGTGAAACAAGCCCTGCTCCAGGCCGCGACGCTTATCGCCCTGCCATTCTTTGTCGTCGTCGTTGCTCAGATAAACGATGTACTCGCGCGGAATGTAGGTAGGACCGCCGGGCGGGGTGAACATCTCGCGCTGCATGCACGCCTCGACTTCGCGCGCGATCTTCACGAGAAACTCTTCCCAGACACGACGCGGTTTAGTGTGCTCGTCGGCTTCTTCCAGAATGTCGTCGGCGGTTTCACCGTCGATCCAGCGTCGAATTGATTCGATTAGGCCCATGCTTTAGTGATAGTGAATAGTAAATCGTGCATCGCAAATATAGAAGTCGAGTCGAAGCGTTTCCATCTACGATTCCCAATTCACCACAGTTCAGTCAAACTTTAAGAACGTTCGGTTCAGCCAGCCCCGATCTTGCGAGGACGCGTCCTCCTTGGGCCGGCCATGTTGCAGTACCTGAACTTCACACCAGGTACTGTTCGGAGTCATCGTCAGAATTTGAACTCGCGAGCCGGACTCGGCCAGGCCGATGACATCCGTCTGCCGATTCGGGCCAGCGCGCAAATTTACGTCGGTGGTGGTCACGGCCTGACGCCCCGTATCGGTAATCGTGGTCTGCTGCGCGGTGCGCTGCTTAATTAACGAGCGAACATACGCGCCGGTGGCCACGAGCAAGCCAGCGAAACATAACACAAGCGCCAGCCCGACTACGAAGTTGCGGCCGCGCTTCTGATTTCGCGCCACGACGATCGAAGCAGCCGAGCGCTCAGCCGATCCATTTTGCGCAACTGGCACGTTGACCCGTCCGGACTCCACACCGGCAAGTTCGTGCGCCAGCGCGTCAGCATACGTCCCGCGAACCGGGACCACGATGCGCGGCCTGGGACCAAGCGCTGCCGCTTGTTGTTGCTGCAACTCGCGTGACGTTTCAAAACGCGGTCGCGGCGGAGCCACGGCCGTCACAGGTTCATCGACTTTAAGATCAGCACTGATGTGACGGTGTGCCTGGGCGCCGGCGAGCGGTTGCGTCACCGGCATCGGCACATCATTCAAATCCTCCCAGAACTCTCTCACAGTCTGATAACGGTCACGCGGTCGTGTCTGCGTGGCTCGTTCCAGCACGCGCAAGAGGGAAGCGGCCCACGGCTGAAACGATACCGGCGCCGGCAATTCAGTAATCGGCTGATGCGCAAACGAGCGCGGCGAGACCCCGCAAATCATCGTGTAGGCGGTCTTCGCCAGCGAATAAATGTCGGCGGCCGGCGTGAGCGTCGCCGGTTTCAGCGAACCGGTAATGTCGAGCTGCGCCGTCTGGACCAGCGGGTTGTGTTCGGGCGCGGCATATATGTTCGTGCCGACGCGAGTGATGGCGCCTTCGGATGCCTCAATTCGGGCGACGCCAAAATCCGCGATCTTCATGGTTTGATGATCGGCTGTCAGCAGCAGGTTCTGAGGTTTGATGTCGCGATGGATGACCCCGCATTCGTGCGCATGTGCCAGGCCGGCGCAAACCTGTTGCAGAAAATAAAGCGTGCGATCAAGTGTCAGCGCCTCGCTCCGGCAAAGCTTCGCGAGATCGCCGCCACCCAGGTATTCGAGGACCAGATAATGAAATGCCGTGCCGTTCAGATCGAGGGCCGTACCGTGACCGAGGCGACTGATGATGTTGGGATGTCGCACACGATCGAGCGCTACGGCTTCGTTCTGAAAATTCTGAATCAGCGTCTGTTCGAGGTCCGAATCCTGATAGCCTTGCAGCAAAACATTCAGCGCTTTGATTACCACCCGGCGAAACTGTTCATCCGTCGCCGCGTTGTCGCGGGCCAGATAAATTTCCGCATAGCTTCCGCGTCCCAGACATTCTTCGAGGTCGTAACGACCATCGAGCCTGCACTGGAGAAGCTTGAGTTCTGTCATTGCGCGTGAGCGTTACTTCTGAGGAGCTTCGCGCTTAAGGCCGAGAGTTTCGTCGAGAATACGAATGGCTTTCTCCTCAGCCATCGCGGTTTGCTGCGTTAAGTTCGTAGAAGTTTTGTCCAGCTTCAGAGTCGCTGCCGCGTCGGCCAGTTTCAGCTCCGACTCGAGCGAGAGTGCGGGCTTGTTTTCGGTGCGCACGTTATTGATTGCCGTTGCGAAAGCTTCTGAGGCGCCGCGGTGATCTCCGGTTTGGGTAAGGGCCCGTCCGTAAAGATAAAGAAACTCCGGATCTTTGGAATCCACCGGCGCGGTGATCGATTCCTTCGTAAGTTGCGGCTGCACCGCCTCGTTAAGCCACTTCTGTGGATCGGCGTCGACGGCCGCGCGCTTTGCGGCGAATCTCGACTCAGGCGAAGGACTGGGTTGAACGTTCGCGGTTGCCATCATGGCATGCTTCTGACGCTGGTAAATCATTCCGGCATAGAACGCGCCGGCCGCGGCAGCAATGAATAGCAGGAAAACGAGAACGCGGAAAACACCGCGCCCGCCGCGGGACCTGGTGGCAGCAACGCTGGCCGCAGCCGTGGGTTCGACTGGCGACGGCGGCGGGAAGGCGATACGCGAAGCCGGGGTTAATTGGGTCGGACTGTCAGCGACGACCGCGGTTGCGGCCTGCGGCATCTCCGTCGGCTCCAGGTCGAATGATGCAGTTGCCTCATCCTCAATGGCATGTCGTTCAAATTTTGGTGTGCCGACCTGAACAATGACGGCGGTCAAATTATCTTCCGCGCCGCGTTGATAGCAGCGGCGTTTCATTTCTTCGCACAACTGCGGCGGTGTCCCTTCACTCGTCAGCAAGTCGCGGAGTTCGTAATCGGGAATGTGACGAGTGATGCCGTCGGTGCAGAGCAGGAAGGCGCTGCCGTCATCGACTTCGATCACCTTCATGTCGGCTTCGACTGAATCTTCGGCGCCGAGTGCCCGGCTGATGACGTTCTTGCTGGGATGATTCGCGGCCTGCTCCGGGGTCATGCGGCCCGCGCGCACCTCTTCTTCGACGATCGAATGATCTTCAGTTTCGCGATGAAGCTGTCCGTCGGGAGTGACCCGGTAAAGTCTTGAATCGCCGACGTGTCCGATGGTCGCTCGATTGCCGTCAATGTGGAGCGCGACGAGCGTCGTCGCCATCATTGAGAAGCGCGCGTTGTCCTGGGCCATCTGATGGATCGAACTGTTGGCGCGCTGAATCGCCAGCTCCATCAAGTCCTCGACGTCCTCGCCATCTTTGACCTTGTGGAAAGCGTCGTTGAGCACGTCGACGGCCGTCTGCGAGGCGACTTCGCCGGCTTCGGCGCCGCCGACGCCGTCCGCCACGACAAAAATGCCGCGCTCGGCGTCGGCGAGATATGAATCTTCGTTCAGCGGACGCTTCTCACTGAGTCCGCGATCTGAGATCGAGCCGACGTCGATCTTATTTGATGGTGATGCAGCACTCATTCGACTGCCTCCAGTTGAATCTGGCTCTCGGGTTCTTGCGTAATCCTGGCGACGGCGCGCGCGTCCTGCGCATTGCGATGTGAGAAAGCCATGAGCATGCCCAGCATGCCGAAACTGGTAATCAGGCTAAATCCGCCGTGACTAACAAACGGCAAGGTGATACCCGTCATGGGCAGCGCGCGCGTAATGCCACCGATATTTACCAGCGCCTGAATGCCTATGAATGCCGTTAAGCCGGCGGCACATAACTTCGTAAACATATCACGCGCATCGATTGAAGTGCGAATTCCTGCGATCACAAAAATAATTATAGCGAGAACCACCAGCGCCCCTCCCAGGAGCCCCATTTCCTCAGCGATTGCGGCGTAAACGTAATCAGAGTCCGCGATGGGAATTACCTCTGGGAAGCCCAACCCCAGGCCGCGTCCCGTCGTTTTCCCGGAAGCAATTCCAAAGATCGCCTGGGCCGGTTGGAAAGCGAGCTTGTCGAACCAAATGTCGTTGTTGACGCTCTTCTTCATGGCCTCGCTTTGATCGGCCAGTTCTTTCAGGCGCGGGTCTTTGGCCAGTGCGTCGTCATAGTCTTTCTTCCACCACGATGTCTCGGGCGAAGGCGGATCGAACCCGTCGAGCCAAAGGTGAAATCGCTGCTGGATGCGCGCGGGCAAAGCGTGTTGCACCGGTCGCGCGAGCGTCGGGATCATCGGAAACTTCTCCTGGACGTCGCGCGGGAGCGCGCCGACGACGAGGATCGAAATTACCAGAAAGACCGAGCCTACAAAGACGAGGAGTTGCGGCCACCTTCGTACGGCTACGAGATACAGGGTGGCATAGGCGCCGCTGAAGATGAGCATCTGGCCGAAGTCCTTCAACGCGAAGAATGGGATGAAGGGAATCGCGGCCATCACAATCAGCGGGACGACATCGCGTGCGCGCGGGACGCCCCAATAAGTCCGCCCCAGATCCTTGTAACGCGCGGTGAGAATACCGGCAAAGCCGAGCAGGAACGGAACCTTCGCAGGCTCCCAGGGCGTGGTATTGCCGACGGCTTTACCCGCGCTCGAGCTGACAATGGCTATGCCGAGCGGAATCAAAGTAAGCAAGACGACAATGAAGCTATTGCGTTGAATCCAGGATAGGAACTTATCGTTGGCGCAGAAGGCGAAGGCCACGCCGAACGCAAGCAGAGAAAAAACGGGGATCCAGGTGTAGCTGGAAGTGATCGCATTTCCCAATGTGTAATTCGACTCTTTGACTGGGGCTTCCTGTTCGACGGGCGGCGCAGTTGCGGGCAGGCCCATCATCTGGCGCTTCGCAGCGTCATAATTCTCATTCACATAACGCATGCGCAGCGTCTCGGTCTTCTCTTGCCGCGCCACTGCTTTATTTTTCGCGTTGTATTCGGGGTCGCTGTACAGGCGATATTGGACCAGCAGACCAATCGAAAAAAGCAGGATCGCGGTAGTGAAGAGGACCCAATTCCCTTTGAATTTTCGAAACGCCGATACCCACAGCGCCATCGCGATGATCGGAAGGTACATCATGAGATCGCGGGCTGCGCCGATGACGGAAGTGCTGTAGCCGCGAATCACGGCCGCGCGATGAATCGCGTAGTAGCCGACGACTTCGATCGCGACCAGCGCGATCAGCAGCAAAACATGTGATGAAAAACGATTACGCATCCAGTGAAAATCTCATCTGTTATTTCGCCGGGGCGTTGGTTGCCGAGTCGGTTGTTGATTTGTTTGACTCGCCGCGCCGCCGCCAAAGTAACCGAGATCCTTCGCTTTCAGAATTAACTGCGCCGCAATTGGCGCAGCATTCTTGCCGCCGTAAAAACTGACGCCCGGCCCCGGACCTTCCAACAGAACCGCCATGGCAATCACCGGCTTATCGAGCGGCGCAAAACTCAAATACCACGCGTCACTGCGCAGCTTGTCGTAGAACACCGTCTCCTCGTGCTGTCCAATAATCTTGCCTTTGAAATCTTTTTCGACGACCACTTTCTTCATTGCCTCGCCGGTTTTTGGATCGATGACGGGGACGGCTTTCTGGGCCGTACCGGTTTTGCCGCCGCTGCGAATTCCGGCGGCCTTCACCGGCGTCATCGCGGCGTTGCCGGTGCCGCCTTCAGTTACGAGATTCATGATGCCGCGAATCTGCGCAGCCTGGTCGCGCGTCAGGACCTGGCTGAACATTTGCGGTGGCTGATTCAGTTCGATTTTCGGTTTCATTAAGCGGCCTTCCAGATTCGCCGCCACCGAAATCATCATGGCCATTTGAAACGGCGTCATCTGCGACGCGTATCCCTGACCGTAGCCTTCATACATCAGTTCGCAGCGACTCGAATGCGGACCGGCTTTCAACCATGACTCAGTCGGCGCAATGGCGTTCTGAATGGCTTTGCTGCTCGCGTTCCAAATCTCAGGCTCGCGCCGGCCCTGGCCTTCGCCGCTGACGCTGTCGTACGCGCCCAGGCCGACGAGCTTTGCGGTGTCCTGGATCTTGACGCCGCCCAGCTGCGTTCCGAGATATGAAAAATAAATATTGCTGGAATGTTGATAGGCCTGGTCGATGCCGATGTTGCCGCAGGCTTCACAACTGCCGTTATCGTCGGTGATGGTCCGATTGCAACCCTGGGGCGTGAATCCTCCGTTCGTCGTGAAGCGCGTGTTCTGCATCCCGTTTCGGAACGCGGTGTACATCATCAACGTTTTGAAAGTTGAACCCGGTACGTAATATTCGTTAGTGGCGCGATTCAGGAGCGGCTTTTCTTTGCGGTCGTTATTCAACTTAATCCACGCAGTCTCGTCATCATCGACCTGTTTCAGGCTGTAAGATGGATTGCTGTACATGGCCAGCACGTCGCCGGTCTGCGGATTGAACATGACGACCGCGCCGTGGTTGCCCTTCAATTGATCGACAACGGCCTGTTGCAGATCCTGATCAATGGTCAGCGTGTAATCCTTGTTGAGTTTCTGCTCGACGGTCTGGCCTTTGATGATTTGCCAGACTTCGGGCACGACGCCGCTCTCAGCGCCGAACAAGGCGCGCTCGAGACCCGGTTCGCCGCGGTCGCTGCCAAAGATGTGCGCGAGCGCGGCATCCATCGGATATTCGCGATCGATCTCGCCGTCGTTGTTCTTATGATAAAAAGCCAACGGCCGGCCTTTGCGATCGTAAATCCATCCGCGCAGCGTCGATTCACTCAGACGCCGGTTGCGCAGGTCTTTGTAACTGAGTTCCTGGAATTTGGGATTGCCTTCCGCGGCGTAGCGCGCCCAGTAGACATGAAAACCAAAGATGAAGATTGCGGCGAATGCAAATAGCCAACGCCAGGCGCGCAGTCCGCGATTGGTCGACGTTGCGCCCAGACGCTTGCGCAAATCTTTCGGCAAACTTGCCGGCGCCGTGTGGGCCGTAGGATGCCGGCTAAACCAGGCGCGGGCGATCGAGATGAGCAACAATAATCCGACCAGACCGACGCCTGACACATAGATGAGCGTCAGCCACGCCGGCATCTTCTCAGGCGGGGCGGCTGTGTTGAGTGGGGTTGGACTTTGAAAAAGAAGCAGTGCGAGCGGTGTCATGGATTCTTCTTGCGAAGGCGAACCTCGACGTCGCCAAACGCCACGACATCGCCTTCCTCAACCGGGCGAGCCTCTCCGTAGGGGATGCGCACGCCATTGATATGCGTGCCGTTGGTTGAGCCGGTATCAGCCACCATCAGGTTGTGTTGAATGTCCATTCTCAGCGCCCCGTGGACCTTCGAAACGCTGGCGTGATTCAAATGAATGTCATTGTCGGTGCCGCGGCCGACATTCAAGCGACGGCCGCCGGCGACAAACACCAGCTCGATCTCTTTCGTGTTGTCAGGAAGATTGATACGCGCCAGCATGGGTATCTCAGCCTTTTCGGGGTGCGGCGGCGCGATGGGTTTGCCCAGCTTCTTTTCCAGGTCCTTCCGTTGCAGCTCTTCTTCAAATTCTCCAAACGTCGGTTCGACGGAAATGCCCTGAGTAAAAATGTCGACGTCGGTTTGGATGGTCACCGGCGCCAGCGTGCGATAGCGGCTGTCGTTAATATGATCGATGGCGGCCGCCAGAACTTCGGTCTCGAGTCGCTTGGTGACTTCCGGCGGCGTCTCTGAGTGCGTGCCCCATTCCATCTTCAATTTCAGATGATGCGGCGCTATTCGTCCGCGGCCTTTCTCATCACGCACGCGCGTATCGATGAGATGATTCATGCGCAGGATGATCTGGTCCGTTGACAATCCCGTGCCCGGTTCGGCCGTTCGTCCGAGCTTGCGGTCGACCACGTCGCCGACGCCTTCAAGCACCCGGCGCATTAAGCGCTCGGGCAGGATTGTGTCGCGTTTAGGTTTAGGCGTCTGGTTCTGCTGGTCAGCCATGGATCAGAATACGAGTCCGCTTTTAATTAGGTTCGAGCTGGCTTCGGCTTGCGTAATCATTTTAGACGAAATAACAGGATATCCGTAAGGCCTCGCGATCGTGCGCGGTCATTTCATCTGTATCGGCTCGCTTCATATAACAGTATGCCGGCGGCGACGGCGACGTTCAGACTCTCAGTCGAACCCTTCATGGGAATGCTAACCGTCTCATCGGCAAGCGCTATTTCTTCCGCCGACAGACCGGCCGATTCCGCCCCCATGATGACGGCGGTTGGCCGAATCCAATCAAGCTCGCCGTAGCTGTTCGTCGCGTGGGCATCGGCGCACACTGTACGCATACCATGCTCGCGGCACCAGTCAATCGCTTTCAAATAGTCCACGCGTGTCCAAATCGGCAGCCGAAACGCTGCACCCATCGCTCCACGCAAGGCCTTTGCCGAAAATGGATCCGCGGTACCGACCGTGGTTATGACACCAGTGACTCCGGCTGCTTCGGCTGTCCGCAAAATCGCGCCTACGTTCACCGGGTTGTTGATGCGATGAAGGATAACGAGTAGCGGATTCGAGCTTTGCCGGGCCGCGAAAGTTTTAGGATCAAGCGGACGTCTCGCAGCCAGCACTACGATCCCTTGCGGGGTCTTTGTGTAAGAAATCGACTCGAGCAATTTTTCGCTGACTGACGCAGCCTTGCCGGCCGCGCACTCTAATTCGTGAATCAATTCGGCCGCGCGATCTTTCTTCGCCAGTTGTTCGGAGTAGATGACGGCTTCGATTTTCAGGCCGGAACGCAGGGCTTCTTCACACAGACGTAGGCCCTCGACAAAGATGGATTCAGACGCCTTGCCGTCGCGCACGGCGCGCGCATGGCGGAGGAGGGAATTATCACGGCTCGAAATCTGGAGGAGACTTGAGCTTTGGCCGTGCGGGTTTGAATTGGAGCGATGCGCAGTCATTGTCCGGTTCCGATAGGAGAATTTCAAATTTGAGATTTCACAATTCTGATTCCAAATTCCAAATTCCAAATTCAAGACTCCAAACTGAGAACTGAGAACTGAGAACTGAGAACTGAGAACTTAAAACTGAAAACTGAAAACTGAAAACTACTCTCCAACCTCTACCCAAACCGGCCAATGATCTGAAACGTTGAGGGGCCGGGCCACGCCCCAGCGACTGACCCGGACGCCGCGCACGAAGATCCAGTCGGCGTGAAAGCGGAGGCCGGCGCCACGCCAGGTCGCGATGTTCGTCGGAAACGGTGTCGAAAAATCGTGCGACTCCATCAATCGGCGAATCTCGACGGCCTTTTGTTTCGAGAGAGTATTGAAGTCGCCCATTACGACTACCGGACCGTCGTGCTTCCGCGCCTCGTCCAACACTGCTTCGGTCTGCTGATGTTGATTGTTGAGCGGACCATGCGGATCGATGTGAACATTGAACAGACGGAGCTGAGCTGCAGCAAAATCAATGGTCGCCGCCATGGCCAGACGAGGACGCCACGCACAGTCGTGCCACGGTAGATCGATACGAGTAATATCGTTCAGCGGTACTCGATTCAACAACGCCACGCCCATGTCCGCATCTTCATCAATTCCGATCTGTTCTTCAAAATTCAGCCACCATTCGCGTTGCTTTGGCTTGATTCCCCGCGGTAAGCCGACGCCGACGTGAACGTAAGGTGAAACCAGTTCTGTGGCCAGCGCCGCTGCGACGTGATGACGACCAGCGCGCGCCGTCTCTTTGTCCGCCTCCTGCAATGCTAGAATGTCGGGCGGCGGTAGTAGTAAATTGTTTGAAAAGGCCGCGGCGGCTGACTGAATATTTCGCCGGACGGCGGCGGTGCGATCCACCGGAAAGTTGTATCCGACCTTTCGCATCAACCCTGACGAAATGAGTCGACTGCCGACGGCATAACGAATGTTATATGAGGCCAGCACGAGCGATCGCCCGGACGCGCCGATCGAAGCCGACCGGTTGCCGATCTCAATGCGGTTATTTGAATCAGGGTTCAGCACGCGTTCTGCAACGCGATGATTACTTGTTATGGACCGATTTGCAAAACGAGGGATATGTCGAGAAACGTTATAGCGATTGTGGATGACCTTTTCTTTGCGTCGAAAATCCGCGGGACCGCGGAAGGCTTAGACGTAACCGTGAACTTTCCGCGTCACGCCGATGGGGTGAAGGAAGTGATTCAACGTAATTCACCCGCCTTAATTGTCTGCGACCTGCACTCGGAGAAATTCGATGTGATGGCTCTCGCAAAGACGCTGAAAGCTGATGCCGCGACCCGCGATATTCCGTTGATTGGGTTCTGCTCACACATTCACACTGCACTGCAGGCCGCCGCGCATGACGCCGGCTACGATCGCGTACTGCCGCGGGCATTATTTACGAGAGAGCTGGCCGCGATTCTCAGTGGCGAGATGTGGCCGAGTTAGCCGACAGGCTGAGGCGCGACTACGTCATGTATCGGACGCACCTCGGCGATCAACTGGTCGTATTGCTCGAGCGTTAAAGCTTGCGCGCCGTCCGACAGCGCCTTCTCAGGTTGATCGTGGACTTCGATGATCAATCCATCAGCGCCGACTGCAACTCCCGCGCACGCCAACGGAATGACCATATAGTTCTTGCCGGTGCCGTGTGAAGGATCGACGACCACCGGCAAGTGAGAGATGCGACGCACCGCGGGAATCGAAGCCAGGTCGAGCGTGTTGCGAGTGTGCTGGGCGAAGGTTCGCACGCCGCGCTCACATAGCACCACGTTGTAGTTGCCCTCCGACATAATGTACTCAGCGGCTAACAGCCATTCGTCGAGCGTCGCCGACAGTCCACGTTTAAGCAACACCGGCATTCGCGACCTGCCCGCGCGACGCAGCAAAGTGAAATTCTGCATGTTGCGCGCGCCAATCTGAATCATGTCGCCATACTTTTCGACGAGATCAACGCCTGCTTCATCAAGCGCCTCCGTCACGATCTTCAGACCGTATGTTTCGCGAACTTCGGCGAGAATTTTCAGACCCTCTTCACCCAGTCCCTGGAACGCATATGGCGAAGTTCGCGGCTTGTAGGCGCCGCCGCGAAAAAATCGCGCGCCACTGCGGCGCACAGCTTCCGCCACGGCAAATGCCTGCGCCCGGCTTTCGATGGCGCAGGGCCCGGCAATAATCGCCAACTCATCGCCGCCAATCGTCGCATCGCCGACGCGGACCACGGTCTTCTCGGGCCGCAGATCGAGTGTGATCAACTTGTAGGGTTTACTAACGCGGATGGCTTCGGCGACACCGGGAAGATTTTCGAAGCGGGTCGGATCGACGGCCCCCTGATTACCAGTTAGGCCGATGGCCGTACGCGTGGCGCCCGGCATTGCGTGCGCTTTGAATCCAAGTTCGGTAACGACGTCACATACGTGCGCAACCTGCGCATCGGTGGCGTCGGCTTTCATGACAATTAGCATTTGTTTGAATGGTAAATCGTAAGTCGCGAATAGTAAATCGACATCACATTCTTTCGGGCACGCTGATACCCAGAATGGCCAGAGCCTTCGTTAACTGCTGCCGTGTGAAATCTGCAACCGCAATCAGAACGGCGCGCCGGTTCTCGTCCTCTTCCGCGATGATGCGGTGTCGATGATAGAAAAGGTTGAACGCCTTCGCGAGATTGAACGTGTACTTGGCGAATACTGCCGGCTCAGCGCTGGCGGCGGCTTGCGCGATTGATTCGCCGACCCGAGCTGATAACATCAAAAGCGACCAGATTTCGTCACCTGTTTCACCCTGAAGAGCATTGCCGGCCTCGATTCGACCGGTGCCGCTTCTCTCACCAAGTTTTCGAAAAATCGAATTCGCCCGCACGGCCGAGTACTGGCAATACGGCCCGGTCTCGCCTTCGAACGAAAGCGCTTCCTTGAAATCGAAGGCAATGACCGAATTGCGCGTGAACTTCAAAAGGAAATATCTGAGCGCACCTACGGCGATCGCATGGGCCGTCTCCTTCTGCTCAGCTTCCGACAATTCGGGGTGGCGGCTCTTCACTTCCGCGAGCGCGTCGCTTTCAAGTCGATTGATCAGATCGTCGGCTTTGACACCGAGACCCTTCCGTCCGCTCATCTCGATGTAAGGCTTCTTCCGATCTTCGTCGGAGAGTTGAATGCCCAGCTCTTCGCACGCCGCCGGTGACAGCGCGACCATTTCGTACGAGAGATGGACGCTGGCCTGCTCGCCAAATTCAGGAACAATCGCTGCGACGCCTTTGCGTACGATGTCCTGGGGATACGATTGGCGCGAGTCAATCACGTTATAAACGATCTCGCCACCGCCGAAATTTGGCCGCGGCACCTCCGGTTGAGTCTCGGCGTTTCCGTCAGCCGTCGTGACCCAGGTCGCATGCCCGTCGGCATCCATGCGAAACGGCTTGTAATTGAAATCCAGACCAAGCTGGCCGAGCTTCCACAGTTGATACGCAATGTCTTTGCCGGTGTAAGTCACGGTTCCGTTCGAACGCACGATGATCTTGTCTGATTCATGTTCGTCCGTTCCGGTGTGCGACTCGAAAGGCATCACCCAACAGCCGCGATTGCGGCCTTCGCTTTCGAAATGAAGCACGCCGCGATCTTTCATCAATTGAAAGGCGCGCTCCCAAAAATGCAGGTGAAGAATTTCAGATTCACGCGCCAACAAATCGTAGCGAATGCCGAGGCGCTCCATTGTGTCGAGAATCTGTTCGACGTTTCTGGTGGCGACGTAATCGGCCAGCTCCGCCGTTGAATTGCCGCCCGCTTCGATCGCGTGAAGGATGTCCGCCCGCAGTTTGAGTTTTTCTGGATTCGCCTCACCATCGAGCTTCCCGTCGCGATAAAACAGTCCGACGCGCGTGTACAAATCCCAACAGTAATAATCGAACGACTGCTCCGGCCGGAGCGAACCGTCGAGAGCTTTGATTTGATCCAGCGTCATCTGTTCGAGATGCATAAAACCCACGACCACGTCCGCGACCTGGACGCCGGTGTTGTCGATGTAGTTCTGCACTTCGACACGATTACCCGCCGCCTGCAAAATGCGCACGAAAGTGTCGCCAATCACCGAGTTACGCACGTGACCGATGTGCGCGGCCTTGTTCGGATTGACGCTGGTGTGCTCAACCATCAACTTTCGATCGGCGAGCAAAACGTCGTTGCCGTCGCGCGTTGTGAGCGTGGCCAGCAGCGCAGCGCGATCGAAAAAAACGTTCAAGTAACCGGCGCCGGCAACTTCGACGCGGCTGACCAACTCGATCGATTCAATGCGTGGTTTGATTACTTCGGCGATGGATCGCGGCGCGCGCTTCTCACCGGTTCGCTGTTTGATCTGCTTGGCGAGTTCAAAGGCGACCGGCGAGGCGAGATCGCCGAGTTCAATGCGCGGCGGCACCTCGATGGCAATCTGTTCGAGATCGATTTCGAACAATTCGCGGGCGGTATCGCGGATAGTTTTCTTGATTTGGTTTTGAAGTTGAATCAGATTCACGTTAGTCGATTTGTCAGAAGCCCGACCGTCACGGAAGGGCACGTCTCATTTCATGATCTTGAGTTGAGATGCCGCGCCTTCCCTCACGGTCGGGCTTCTGACAGGAAAAGCAAGCCAGCTATTCTAATGAATGGATCTCGAATCGTGAAATTGCGGCTCGTTTGCTTGCTTTGTTACCATCCTCGAACCGGATGCGTTTAGACGCCGCACTTGTGCGGCAGCGAGATGGCCCAAGTGCCGCTGCCACACGATCGTCATCTGGAAAGAATCGCGTTTTGTATGCAGGTTGTCTCCGAAGGTTCGAGGCTGCGCGAAAGAATGCGCGACGCGCAAAGCGTGCTCGTCTTAACCGGCGCGGGCGTATCGGCCGAGTCAGGCGTGCCGACGTTTCGCGGTGGCGGCAACACTGCTGTGTGGAAAGGAATGCCGTTCGATGTGATCTCGTCGGCCGGCATGCTGCAAAGGGATTTGCCTGCCGTGTGGGAATGGTTCAATTACCGGCGCAATCTTTTGACTACGTTGCAGCCGAATGCTGCTCATCGCACGATCGCGAGTTGGCAGGAGCGCTTTTCAGATCTTTCGTTGGTGACGCAGAACATCGACGGCTTGCATCAAGCGGCCGGTTCGCGCGACGTGATTGAGTTACATGGCAACATCTGGCGTGGGCGTTGCTTCGACTGTGACGCGCGGTATGATCTCAAGGACATCAGGATGGACGATGACGTGCCGTCGTGTTTTGACTGTGGCGGGAACCTGCGGCCCGATGTGGTTCTGTTTGGCGAGATGCTCCCGCCGGGAGCGTTCGAGCGAGCCGCCGACGCCGCGCAACGCTGCGATGTGTGTTTCATCGTGGGGACCTCGGCCGTTGTTTATCCGGCCGCGTCACTTCCCGAGATTGCCCGCGCGAATGGCGCATACCTGGTTGAAGTGAATCCGGAGGTTACTCCGCTTTCGAATCTATGCGATGAAGTGCTGATGGGAAAGGCCGGCGAGATACTGCCGCGACTGGGGGGTAGGGGATAGGGTGTAGGTGATAGTGATGAGTGATGAGCGATGAGCGGATGCGCTTTCAGATGATGGATCACTCGTCATGGGCACCCTAGACCCTTTAATCGAGCCTCCGGTTTAGGGTGTAAGGGATGAGTGATGAGTGATGAGTGTTGAGTGTTGAGCGGATGCGTTTTTCCGATAATGGATCACTCGTCATGTACACCCTACACCCTACACCCTTCACCCAACACCCTCTAATAACCAGACGCTGCTGTTTCTAGTCACCATTTACGATTCAGGAGCATGAAAACCCTTTACTTCGATTGTTTCGCCGGCTGTAGCGGTGACATGATTCTCGGCGCGTTGGTTGACGCGGGAGTCGACGCGCGTGCGCTGGTCGAACAACTTCAGTCGCTCGGCCTCCACGGCTGGCAGATCGATTTTGAAAAAGTCGATCGCTCAGGGATTGGTTCCACTTATGCGCGCGTGCAAACCGCGCATGAGCACGCGCATCGTCATCTGAGCGATATCCTGAAAATCATCTACCAGTCTCAGCTCAAACAAAGTGTCAAAGACCGCGCGTCACTCATCTTTTCGCGACTGGCGGAAGCCGAGGCGCGCGTGCATAACCAGCCGGTTGAGAGGATTCACTTTCACGAGGTCGGCGCCATCGATGCGATCATCGACGTCTGCGGCGCTGCGATTTGTTTTGATCTGATGGGGATTGAAAATTTCATCTCCTCGCCATTGCGTGTAGGTTTTGGCATGGCGCAGATGGCGCACGGGCGTTTTCCGATTCCGCCGCCGGCAGTTGCTGAATTGCTGAGAGATAAACCCATCTATGCGGGCGACATCGAAGGCGAATTTGTGACGCCGACCGGCGCCGCGATTGTCACGTCTGTCTGCGACCGATTTGAAAACGTGCCGGCGATGAAAATTGGAAGCACCGGCTACGGCGCCGGCACGCGAAATCCGAAAGGCTTTCCGAACGCGTTGCGAGTGCTGGTCGGAGAGACGGAAGCGATTTCGGCCGGCGACGAAACGCTATTGATGATTGAAACGAACATCGACGACATGTCGCCGCAGATCTTTGGTTATGTGATTGAACGGGCCTTCGAGCTGGGCGCACTCGACTGTTATTTGACGCAGACGCAGATGAAGAAGAACCGTCCCGGCATGCTGCTGTCGATTTTGTGCCGGCCGGCTGAACGCGAAAAATTCCTCGAATTGCTCTTTAGCGAAACTACGACAATTGGCGTGCGCAGTTACGAAGTGCAGCGGCGCGCGCTCGCGCGCGAGACCATTTCGGTGCAGACGCAATTCGGTCCAATCGATGTTAAAGTGGTCCATGTCAATGGTTCGGTGAGAGCTATGCCGGAATTCGAGCAATGCCGGAGTGCGGCGGTTGCGGAGAACGTGCCGTTGCGCGAAGTTCAGGAGGCGGCAAAGCTGGCGTTTCGGACAACGATCGAGCAGCGCGAGCAATGAAGTCGGACAACATCAACTCAAAGACCACCAGTATCAAACGCAAACGCGGCAAGTCCGCGGGCGTGCCGGCCGTCGATCTCGATCGCATCGCGGCAGGAGTACGCATGATTCTGGAAGGCATCGGCGAAGATCCTAACCGCGAAGGGTTAATCGAAACGCCGCAGCGCGTCGCGGAAATGTATGCCGAGTTGACCGCCGGCATGCGCGAGGATCCGGCGGCACAAATCGTTCCGCTTTCGGGAAACAAACATGACGAGATGGTGATCGTAAAAGACATCTCGATCGCGTCGATTTGCGAGCACCACCTCGCCCCGTTCGTCGGCAAGTGTCACGTCGCATATATTCCCAAGAACGGCAGAATTCTCGGTCTCTCAAAGCTCGCGCGCCTGGCCGAGACCTTCGCGCGCCGGCTGCAACTGCAAGAGCGGCTGACGTCCGAAATCGCCAATACGCTGTTCGAGGAACTGCAACCGCTGGGCGTCATGGTCGTGATGGAAGCCGAGCATACGTGCATGACTTTGCGCGGGGTAAAAAAATCAGGCGCGATTACGGTGACCTCGGCGGTGCTCGGCGGCTTCCGCAAGGACCCGCGCACCCGCGCCGAAGCGATCGCTTTGATAATGGGGAAATAAACAAATAGTGATGGGTGATGAGTGATACGTGATGAGTAAACATAAAACCGCGAAGCGTGTGATTGCTTCAACGATCGCATGTTTGTTGGTAGTTGCGGTCGCGATTACCTGTGTTTCGCAGCGCGTCGCGCCACGGACAAGCTTGCCGAGTCCGATTAGCGAAAGCGCTCTGCGCGCTCACATCAAATTCCTTTCCGACGATCGACTCGAGGGCCGCGGCACCGGCGCGCGGGGTGGCGAATTGGCCGCGCTCTATTGCGCGGAGCAATTCGAGGCGATGGGACTGAGAGGCGCGGGTCCAAAGGGTAGTTACTTTCAGGAAGTCTCTCTGGTGGGCGTCAAAGCCGATCCGAAAACCGAGTTGCGGGTCAGCGGTGCGCGCGGGTCCGAGACCTTCAAATTTGCCGATGAATTTGTGGCGTTCACCGGCGCGCAAACCGAGCACGTGAACGTCAAAGGCGACCTGGTTTTTGTTGGCTATGGCATCGATGCGCCCGAGCAGAAGTGGAACGATTACAAAGGTCCGGCCGAGGATTACCGCGGCAAGATTCTCGTGATGCTGGTCAACGATCCTCCGGCGACTAAAGACGAGCCGAATCTTTTCGGCGGTCGCACGCTGACTTACAAAGGCCGTTGGACGTACAAATACGAAGAAGCTGCGCGGCGCGGCGCGGTGGGCGCGATCCTGCTGCACACCAGCGAGTCAGCCGGCTATCCCTGGAGCGTCGTGCGCACCTCGAACGGATCGTGGCGCTTCGACATTGCGCGCACGTCGGGTGATAAGACTCCGTTCCTGCAGATACGATCGTGGATCACTGATGAAGCCGGACATCGCCTGATGTCTCTGGCCGGGCAGAACCTTGATGATTTGCGAAAGCAAGCGGCGACGCGAGACTTCCGGCCGGTGAATCTCAATCTGACCGCGTCGATCGATTTGAACAGCGAAGTGAAGCGGGTCGCAGCGCCCAACGTCGTCGCGATTCTGCCTGGCCGCGATCCAAAACTGCGCGATGAGTACGTCGTGTATTCCGCGCATTGGGATCACTTCGGCGTGGGCGCGCCTGACAAAAGTGGTGACACGATCTACAACGGCGCGCTCGACAACGCGACCGGAGTCGCTTCAGTTCTCGAGATTGCGCGGGTGCTGTCACAGCTTCCCCTGGCGCAAAGACCGCGACGATCGTTTCTGTTTTTGATCACCACCGGCGAAGAGCAGGGACTGATCGGTTCGGAGTGGTATTCACTTCATCCCGTCGTGCCGCTGAGCAAAACCGCGGCCGACATCAACCTTGATTCGATGAACATCCTTGGGCCGACGCGCGATTTTGTGCTGCTCGGGGCGGAGCGGTCGACGCTGAAGAACATCGTGGCTGACATCGCGCGCGAGCGTAGCCTGCGCATCTCTCCTGATCCGCGCCCTGAGCAAGGCTCGTTTTATCGGTCGGATCATTTTCCGTTCGCTAAAGTCGGTGTGCCTTCGATCAGCCTGAAAGAGGGTGATGACTACGTGGGACACACGAAAGAATGGGGCCAGCAAAAATTCAAAGAGTACAACGAGGCCCATTATCATCAACCGTCAGATGAATTCCGCGACGATTGGAATTTTCAGGGCATGATTCAGGAAGCCGATTTTGCCCTGGAGATTGGCAGGCGCGTCGGCGATATGCTGACCTTGCCGAAGTTTAATCCTACTGATGAGTTCGCTCGAAAGAAGTGAATCGCGGCGGAAGAAGTAAATCGTGAATCGTAAATCGTAATTAGCAAGATGGGCCTTGTGACTTGTCGAAGGAGATTTTCTGATGCGACCCCACGAAAAACTGGATGTCTGGAGAAAATCGATTGATTTTGTCGTTGCCGTTTACAAAGCCACGGAAGGTTTTCCGAAAGAAGAGAAATTCGGGCTGACCTCTCAACTGCGGAGAGCTGCTGTTTCGATTCCTGCGAACATTGCAGAGGGAGCAGGTCGACGATCAGATCGCGAGTTCGCCTATTTCTTGTCAAATTCCCAGGGCTCAGCAAGTGAGGTCGATACGGAGCTGCTGATTGCCCATCGTTTGGCGTTTCTTCAGGAGAATGATTACAGCACTTTGCGTTCGTCCCTTTATGAAATCGGGCGAATGCTTACCGGCCTGTCTCATCACGTTCATCAGAAAGAGAATTAATCTATTTACGATTTACGATTCACGATTTACTACTAATGACCTTCTACGTCACGACCCCCATCTACTACGCCAACAGCCTGCCGCACCTGGGCCATCTCTATACCATGCTGGTCGCGGATGCGGTGGCGCGTTCGAAGCGGCAGAAGGGAATTGAAACCTTCTTTCTTACCGGCACCGACGAACACGGAATCAATATTGAACGCGCGGCCCAGAAAAACGGGCGCACGCCGAAAGAGCAAGCCGATTACGTCGTCAGTTATTTCAAGAAAATGACCGACGCGTTTGCCCTGGACACGGCGCATGGCGGCTACGACATCTTCATGCGCACGACTGAGCCGTTTCATTACGAAGGCGTCAGCGAAATGTGGCGGCGCGTGGCGAAAGCTAAAACGCCCAAAGGCAACGACGCGCTTTACAAGGGTCACTACGAAGGTTGGTTTTGTGCTCCGTGCGCCGAATATAAAACGGAAGACGAATATGCGAAGCCGGCGAATTCCGACGAGCCCCCGACTTGTTTGATTCACGAAACGAAACTCGATCGCGTTTCCGAAGAGAGTTACTTCTTTCGCCTCTCGGATTACGACGAGGCGCTGCTTTCGCTTTACGAACGGCCAGACTTTGTGCGGCCTGAATCGCGTCGCAATGAAGTCAGGAGTTTCGTCTCGGGCGGATTGCAGGATCTCTCCGTAAGTCGCCTGCGAAGTTCCGTGAGCTGGGGCATTCCCGTGCCCGATGATCCGAATCACACGATGTACGTCTGGTTCGATGCGCTCACCAACTACATCACCGCTATTGGATTTGGCAACGAAGAACGGAACCAAAAGCTTGGGTTCGAAAAGTACTGGCCGGCGCTGCATCTCGTCGGCAAAGACATCCTTCGTTTTCATGCAGTCTATTGGCCCGCGTTCTTGATGGCCGCCGGAATCGAGCAACCTCGAGCAATCGTAGCTCACGGCATGTGGGTCGATCCGACCGGCCGCAAGATGTCAAAGACCCTCGGCAACACCATCGAGCTGGATGTGCTCAATAAATTTTTTCCGATCGACGCGATTCGTTACTTCTGTCTGCGCGAAATGGTTTTTGGGCAGGACGGCCGCTTTGGTTACGAGAATTTGATTGATCGTACCAACAGCGACCTGGCGAGTGGGCTCGGCAATCTTTCCAGCCGGACGCTCACGATGATTCATCGCTATTGCGAAGGAAAAATCCCTGCGGGCGAAATTACTGATGAGCATCGGCTGGCGGCAAAACGTGCCGGGATAGAAGATGAAGCCGCAATTTCAGACTTCATCTCACACGCGCGCGATGAATTTCTGCGTCACTTCGATGACCTGGCGTTTAGTCGCGCATTGGAAGAAGCCTGGGCCATAGTCGCTCGCGTCGACAAGATGATCTCGGATGCGAAGCCATGGGACCTGGCAAAGGATGCGAGCCAGCGACAGACGTTGAACGCGATCTTGTATCGCGCGGCCGAAGCACTTCGCTGGTTGGCTGTGATGCTGTATCCGGTAATGCCCACGTCAACGAATTCAATCTATCAGCAACTGGGACTGGGTGATGAAGTTTCAAAAACGGACCCGCGTGACCTGGGCTGGGCCGGGCTCAAGCCGGGCGCGCAAATCAAAGACGTGACCCCGCTATTTCCGAGAATCGATAAGGCAAAAACAATGGCAGAGATAAAGCAGGAGTCGGAGCGAAAGCAGGAATCAGGAGTCGGGAGTCAGGAGCCAGGAGCGCAGCAGGGCAGTGGCCCGACAGTGAGTGAGGGCTCCGTCACTGCGTCATCCGCGCCAGGCTCAGGCCAACATACTACCGAGGCCGACGCAGTGCCGGGCGTCGCGAGTTACATTGATATCGCCGACTTCGCAAAGATCGAACTGCGCGTCGCGGAAGTGAGGACGGCAGAGCGCATTCCCAAAGCTGACAAACTCCTGCTGCTAAGCGTCGATATCGGAGAAGAGAAGCCGCGCACGATTCTCGCCGGCATTGCGCAATACTACGAACCCGAAGCTCTTGTCGGTCGCAAGATCGTCGTGGTTGCCAACCTGAAACCGCGCAAGCTGCGCGGCTACGAATCGCAGGGCATGCTGCTCGCCGCTTCAATTGGAGATGAAGGTAAGCCGGTGATTGCTACGTTTGCGGAAGATGTGCCTAACGGTGCGCGCCTGAAGTGAACTGCGATCTTACTTAACGTATTCCCAATGCCACGGCTCATAGAAATATGGGCGGAAGCCAAATCGTTCGGCGTTTCGGACCAGCCATTTGTACGCAGGCGTGTTCACCTGAATCGCTCGATTTGAATCTCTCGTATCGACAGGATCGCCGCCGACATACAAATCCAATGCACGACCGGTGAAGTGTGGGCTGTTCATAGCCAGGCCCGCGGTGCCCGCGCCCGGTGATTCACGCCGCAGCTTCTCCTGGTACTCACGCGAGCGGTAGCCCGAAACGAGCTTGAAGAACTTCTCAGCCGGGGCGAGATCGTTTGCCGAAGTGTGCGCGAGCTTGAGTGAAGGATCGGCAATCGCGGCCGCGACCATCTGCCGGTAAGCTGCGTAGGTATTCTTTTCAACCATCCGGTTTTCCGGCTCGCGTTCCGGGAATAACCATTCCGCCGCCGGGGCCATCAGCAATTGATCCGGGGTGGCCGGTGTTTTGTCTTTCAGCCGGTTGGCCTGCCACTGAGCCACCAAAGCCATCCACGAATTCTCATCGAGCACGCCCGTCGAGCTGAGACTCTTTTGCTTCTGCCAATCCGCAATCGCGCCGGCAAAACCTGACGAAGATGAGTCAAAGCCAATCTTGAAAGTCTGGCCAATCAACGAGTCGTACAGATACCACCCATGTTGTTGTTTGCTGCCAAAGGTCCACGCGAGTTCATTGTGCAACAGAGCGTTCTGCGCCGACGCTTCGGCGAATGGCGCGTTCGGCTTAGCTGCGCTTGCCGGCGGAATTAAGACCGTCGGCTTCACGAGCGACTCACTCTTCGACTGTGACGAAGATGACGAAGGGGTCTGTCCGCGGCTCGATCGCGTGACGACGGTGGTGATGCCCGCAGCGACCAGAATGAGCGCCGCCGTTAAGGGAATGTGAATTCTGTATTGCTTCATAACTGATTTACTTCCTGAGTGTGAGGACGATCCCTATTGTCGGGCAGAGTATTGAGATGCGCAAACCTTTAGCGGCGTTTGACGCGACGGTGAGATTTTTCCGGCGCTTTCTTTTTGTTCTCCACTTTTGCGGGCTTTTTCTGGGGCGGCGCTTCCTTGTTCTCGACCTCCTCAGGCGGCGGCGCGCCGGCGTCCTGAAGCGAGGCCGCAATCAAATCGTCGCTTGGCCGCACGCCGTCGATGAATGCAAACACGTGAAAGTTCGCGTTGCGCTCGCGCAGGACTTCGATGCGGCCGGCGTCTTTCAAACGCGCCAGATCGGCCATCACAGAGTTCTGTTCCGCGACGCTCATGTAACGGTAGTCGATGTCGAAAGCCAGTCCGGTGGAATGCGGCGGCGTCTCGATCGTCGTCGCCGCGCGGTTGTATCGACGAAGGGTGTGTTGATATTGCTCTGGCCGCACCAGCGAACTTATCGGCAGCGGCCGATCGAATTGAACGCGGTAGTCATGGGCCACTTCCTGCAGGACCTTGAGGGCGGTTGGGCGGAGCGAACTCAGCATCGTCATCTTCAATGCCTGCCGGTCATCCGCACTCTTAAGATCATAGGATCGTCCGCGAAAACTCTGGCCGAGCGCCTGAATTGATTCATAGTCGGCAAACAGACGTTCCCGCTCGCCGGGTTGATCGTAATACTTTTGAAAATTAGACGGCTGTGCCGCAGACGAGTTTGATTGTGCTGCACTATCATCGGGTTTTGGCGTCTTCTCAGCCTGTTTTGGGTTCTTCTGTTTGATAGGTGTTGGCTTTTTTTCGGGTGCTGCTTTAGGGCGTGCAACTTTCAGACGTTCAGATTGTTCGCGCAGCTGCGACTCGTCATAGAGCGGAATGCTCTGGTCGTCTTCGTATTTCGTGAAGGGGCCATCATCTGTTTTTGCGCCTACTCCCATCAGCACAAAATCATCTGTGACCGCCGGCACGGCCATCATTTCACCGCGCTTGATCATCGCCGCAAGATCGACGTAATCCTGACATGTCTGCAGGTTGTGCTTCTTTACTTCGGCAACCTGCGCGGCCAAAAACCAGTGGCGCTCCTCGTAATGTTTTAGCTGGGCGGGGACGTTGAGGGCGACGTTCGATCCAAAACCGGCTCGGTCCGCTTTGGCTTTCTCGATTGCCTCACTCCAACGTTCACTATCGAACGGAGCGCTCTCCTCGACCGCGACATTCGTCGCTGTGGTTTCGGAAGCGCGAGGCCGCGGGGCAGAGAAACGTAGCGCCGCATAGACAGCCGCGCCAATCACCACACTTAGGGCGATCGGAGCTACCAGCCGAGTGATTCGCGATTTCACAAAGATTGTTTGCGGGCGTGAGGGGGGACACGCCTAAGGTCTCACCGTCGGGGCAGGCCAATTCTAGAGGATCAGAGTGAGGAAACTGAAACGGTCAGAAGAGATTAACTTAACTCTTCGTCTTCGATTCGGCCGTCGTGATTCTGCCGTAGCGCTTGATGATGAGTTTCACGTAGTTACGAGTCTCATCATACGGCGGGATTGAATAGCCGTATTTAATGACTGCATTTTCTCCCGCGTTGTAGCCGGCCAGCGCGAGGTCTACCCGGCCGTTGAACATCTTGAGCAGGTCTTTCAGGTAACGCGTACCTCCCGAGATGTTCTGCGCGACGTCGTAGGGGTTCGTGACTCCGTAACGAGCCGCCGTTCCCGGCATCAGCTGCATCAAGCCCTGGGCGCCTTTGGGACTGACGGCGCCTTTGCTGAACTTCGATTCCTGTGACATCAGGCAGAAGATGAGATACGGATCCACGCCGTGTTGCTTGCCATAGAACCGTATGAGATTGTCGACTTGAATATTGCCGGTGGACCACGCCTGGTTACCCGCGAGAGATGCTTGTGAAGCATCCGCGTTGACAACGGGCGCCGGTTTGTTTGCTTCGGCGATTTGCCGGGCCACGTCTTCGACCTTGGCCCGCGCGTCAGCGAGCGCTTTATCGCTGCCATCCACCTCAACGCGCGAGACTAAACCGTCCTTGAAGAGGCCTTTCAATTGTTCATTCTGCTTCTCGAGCTTCTGAACCTCGGTTTGATATAGCGCGGATAGTGAATTGAGACTGGTTTTGTACGAATCAACCGCGTTAGCCTGCCCGCTTTTCGCCGAGCTTGCAGCGTCGGCTGTCGCCGGTTTTGGTTCGGCCGTAGTCGTGGCGGGACTTGCTTTTGAGACAGCCGGCGCCGGAGTCTGAACCTGAGGAACAACATTGCTAACCTCTGCGCCAGCTTTGTTGGCCGGCGCGGGGCTTTCCTGCGCCGATGCTGATCCGCCGAACCCAGCGAAACTCACAATAATTCCCAGTAAAATAGCTAATTTCGATAATCGCAAAATAATAATTTCCTTTGATTACGTGAGGAATTCAATCACCGTTGAGATAGACACGCGCCGGGCCCAGGTGGTTACGATGTCCGCGAATTAATATCGGTTGCCGATGATGTTTGTCCCGCACTCCGCCTTCAGTTAATAGCTGAAATTGCCCAGGTTTATGTTGAACTCCGGAAATTCATACGAAACCAGCAGAACTCCTGTTCGCTGAAATCTCGCCCATTTGGAGTGCGCCGGCAGAGCGAAGCGGCGACGGCGCTTTGGATAGTTAAGCCGACGAATCCTTCCTGAATCCAAAGCGCCGTCGCCGCCCCGATACATCGGGACTCTGCCGGCGCACTCCAAATTTCGCGCGGTCACTTATGCGCTGCGTGCCAGGCCGCGAGGACCTCTCGCTCTCGATCGGCAGGTATTCCGGCCCGCATTTTCGTTTGCCGCTCCGGCGTCTGTTTATGAAACCATTCCAAGGTCGCTCTGACCGTGTCGGACAGCGGGCGAAAGGTCAGCCCGTGACGGATCGCCTTCTGGCTGTTCGTGGTCAGATAGCCAATCTCCTGCCCCTTGGGCGAAGTCCAAATGGGAATATCGTCGATTATCTTTTGCGCCTTCAGAAAATCGTCGTCCACCCACGTGAAGCGTGCGTCTGAGTTGATGATCTTCTTGATATCGCTGAGCATCTGGCCCATCGTCAGCGTCGTCTTCGGACCGACGGCGTTGAAAGCGCCGACAGTGCCTTGTTCAACCATTCTAATCGTCCACTCGGCGAGGTCGCGCGCGTCGATAATCTGCATTGGATCGGACGGGCGTCCCGGCGCCAGCATTTCGCCGCCCCGTTCGACGCGAACGGGCCAATAGGTAAACCGATCGGTTTCATCACCCGGACCCACGATGTAGCCGGGTCGAATCACGAGAGTCTTGCCGGGGAACCATTTCTCAGCTTCGGCTTCCGACTGCACTTTAAGCGGACCGAATAAGGCAAAATTGCTCGCCCGCATCGTGGCGCTGGTTTCTTTCATGGCGTCAGCCCCGGTGTATTTGGCCAACGGCATCGTTTCGACCAGGCCGGTCTTGCTCACGTCGGCATAAGCGGAGGTCGAAGAAATGTACACGTATCGATCCGCATTTCCCTTCAGAATCTGCGCCGCGTCCCGCACCCAGATCGGGAGAGTCGCGGGATTATCAATAACCACATCCCAGGTCCGTCCCTTCAGCGCATCGAGCTGACCGTTGCGATCGCCAATCAGTTGTTCAGCCTCCTTCGGCAATTCACCCGGGTGCGTGCGCCCGCGATTGAATACCGTGACCTTGTGTCCGCGGTCGATCGCATACTTCACCTGAAACGGTCCGGTGAAACCTGTACCGCCCAGAATCAGGAGTCGCATCGGCTTTGGTTTTGCGCCCGCCGCCAGTCCGGCAACGCCGGGTAACAACCCGAGCCCAACGCCGCCCCCCGCCAAGGCTGAAAGTTTAAGAAAGTCCCTGCGATTAGTCGTCATTTTTATTTGGTTCCTCGTACTTTGGTCGTGATGCCTGAGATCGATTAAGTCTGGGTGTACGCAGGAACTCACGTGGAAGTTTACCTGCACACTCGGATACTCATCTGTGTCAGAACCGAGAGCGGTAGCGACCGGATCGAGAAGTCCCGCTGGGTTTTTGAACGCGCCTCCTGATCCGGTCGCTACCGCTCGCGGTTCTGACACGATGACGAAAATGGATTCGATTCTCAAATACTGGATTGACCTTGCTGAATCTCCAGCGTAAGGTAATTACATCCCCCGTAACAAACCGTTTCTGTCTAGCCGCGGCGAGAATCGCAGTCGATTCGCGTTTGGCCGAGACGGTGATTGCTTCGCTATGAAACTTATGATGTCAATTCGAAAACAATGCCCGCTACTCACGGTGTTTGGCTTAATCGTGTTCATCTCCGTCGTATCGCCGGCCGCGATTTATGGTCAGAAGAAACAGCAGCCCCGCGCGCACGTCGCGACGTTGACCCGCGCGGAAGCTAAGCAAGCCCAGACGCAGTTAGCGGAAATGGGGTACGGGCAAGGCGCCAACGCGATAATCGCATTTCAGAAATACGAGAGCAGGCAAGTCAACGGCAAGTTGAATCGTGAAGAGTTCGAAGCGATAACTCACGCCTCCGCTCCGAAACCCAGAGACCCCGGCTACAAACATGTCGAGGTCGACTTAGATCGGCAAGTGCTTTTGCTGATTGACGAGAACGGCGACGTCAAGAAGGTTCTGCCGGTCTCCACCGGCAGCAACAGGCAATATCACGAAAAAGGGATGAGCGGGTTGGCCTACACTCCACGTGGCCGCTTCAAGATTTACGCCAAGATTGCCGGATGGAGAGAGTCGCCGCTCGGCATGCTCTATTACCCCAACTACTTCAGCGACGGCCTGGCCATCCACGGCAACTCGTCCGTCCCCGACTCACCCGAGAGCCACGGCTGCATCCGCGTCCCCAACTCCGCCGCCCCGGACTTATTCAAGCAACTGCCCGTCGGCACCATCGTCTTGATCTACGACAAACAGTCCTTTGTGCCCGCGAAGGATTGGGTCACAGCCAAACAATAACTCGCATCATTCATTCACACGGTCCGTATAACAGCGAAATTTGGAGTGCGCCCGCTCGACGGCGCTTTGGAGACGCAAGCGACAAGCGAGTGGCTTCGCAAAAATGCTGTTGGCAATCGAGCATCTGAATAATCTCTCAGGTTTGGAAGGGTGCTTTACCCCCGCTCCTCTCTTTCGCCCCTCGCTCCAGTTTATTCTCCGCCTCTGACCCACGATCTTACGGCGCATTGGCTACTAAGTGACGCGCCTTCGGCGCTGTCTTACCCTAACGGCCTCTGGGGCAAGTCAAGCAGAGGAAATCTCCAAAACCCGCGACCACGTAACGCCGATGTAACAGAATTTGCTTGACATATGCCCAATCCTTGCTAAAATCCGCCCCGCTAAAAGGCTTTACCACTGGCGCTCCCGCAATTTTCTGAGCGCTCTCCGACGCTCTCGATCCCACATTGAGACCGAGCAGCGAAACCACTTAAGCGTAGCCCATTCTTCCTTCGAACCCTGCGCCAAGGCTCGCGCGCAATCGAAGGGGAGAGAATAACGCGCCCTCAAAGGAGGTTTCGACATGCACACTTCGTATCAACGCCGGCGTGAGATGTCCCTGAGCCTGAAAGATTTCGCCGCCACCCGCATGTTCCTTACGATTCTCAGAACTCCTGTCAACTTTGTCAGAGGCAGTCGATTCTCCGCACTTCTTTTTCGAATGGTTTCGTGCGCGATTCTAATTGGTCTAATGATTGGCGGGGGCTATTCGCAATCGACACCCGCAAACCAGAGCGACAATCAGGTTCCAGATACGCGCAGCACTTCGTCTAAAGGGTTACAGCGTGCGCCAACACCCGTTTCTACAAGCAGCCGCGATATCGAATGCCAGCGGCGGCACGCCGACTGGGAACGCAATCGAACACCTTGGAGCTTTTTTTGGGGGTTCTTATTCTATCTTGTGATCAATCTGCTCCTCACGTTTATTAGTTTTAAGAACACGACCGTAAGGGTAATTACGTCAATTGTTCTTGCGGCCCTAATGGGCCCCTCTCTGCTCGCCCTCCAGATGCAGGATGCTTTAAAGGTTTGTCCAACTCCCCCTGGTTTTTTGGGTTCCCTTTCAGCTGCAATTTTTGTTTGGACACTGGTCGGAAGCCTCTCGACGTGGTTAATAGTCTGCCTAATCCGATATCTGATCGTAATTCCGCAATTCAGAAAGCAGCACTCAGTCTGAGCCAATCCCGCGGAAGGTGAGGAGGTCGTAATGCACAGCTTAATAATCGCTGTTGGCGGAACTGGCAAGAGCGTTGCCGCGGTTTATCTTATGCTCGCAAGATTTTTTGGTAAACCCGCTGATGTGCTAGTCGTCGATATGCTGTTTCGCAATGAAGAGATAGATACACAGCTCGACAGAGAAGGCGTCAAGCAGGATGACTTCATGACGCCGTGGCCGGGTGGCGCGACCTCAGTTAGCGGCGTAAGGTTCGCCGACATTATTGGCTTAACAAGCGGGGATGTCGCAGAACCGGTCGCTCACGCGCTGTTTAGCGAAGACGAGCTGAATACTCTGGTTGAGAAAGGCATGAACGCTCGTCCGATCGTCGGCGCCACCGTAGCAATGCGCAAATTCTTCGGTTCGCAAGCAGATCCGCAGCTTGATAATCTCAGACAACGGGTTGCGCAATACACAGACGTATTTGTGGTTGGCAGCATAACCGGGGGCACGGGCTCTGGAGTCATGCCAACTCTTGCGCGCTGGTTGACGGAAGTATGTAGAAAGCCTGTACATGGGATTCTCTTTCTGCCGTGGATAAAACTTGGTGCGGGTAGTGGTGACGGGCCGAGTGATGCGGTGCTCCAGGCGAATGCTCACGCTGTCCTAAGCTATCTCAAGGAAGTTGATCCGGCTACCAACGCCTCGGCAAAGGACCAGGCGCCGTTTCGCGACTACGTGGTGATCGGAAACCCGCCGAATCTGGAACCCGATTCAAGCGCTACATCAGCCAGTCACCCATTGAATCTCGTGGCGGCGACCTATCTCGTCTATTTCGATGAAATTCTCACTAGAAATCCAGAGGTGCAATCCGGTCCTTATTACCTTGAACTTACCTCTGGCGGGATAAGGGCTGCCGAGATGCAACCGAAGCGCGGCTTTTCTTTAGAGCAAGCTATCAATCGGCAGTCCTGGTTTTCTACGACGCTAAACAACATGTCCCGTCAGAAGCCGGACGAAGCGTGGGATTTTGCCGTTCCACCTTTGGCTGCGAATTGGCTAGCTTGGCGCGCGCTGAGGACCAGCGTCCGCGGCTTATCGCTTATGTCTGAGGGACGCAGCGCTCGCGGCGACGTATGGAAGGAGATGAGTAAGTACTTCGGCGAACAAGGGCGAGTCGCCGCCGAACGTCTAGCTCAGTTTGGCGCGATCACAAGTCGCGATAAACAACGGCTGGTTTACGACATCAGCATGGAGACGTTGGAGAAACAAGCAAAAGGTTATCGGCGGCGTGCACTCAGTGTCGCGAGTACTACGGAAACGCCAAATCTGAACTCAAAACTGTCCTGGGACAACGCTGCCGTAGCGGCCGCAGAAAGCATAGCTCAAAACATTTTTGGGAAATTGGAGAAGTTAGCGGTCGAAAACATCACCACAGGCGGCGCACCGCAGACGGAAAGAGAAGGCAGCTCAACTGTGTTTCTTCCGGCAGGCGTCGAAGACGCGCAAGGTGGGGTCAGCACGATCGCGCGCAAGCCACTGGGCAACCTCAAAGGGTTAATTCAAAAGTACGCCGGCGCGACCGACGCTATTAACATGCCCACACCCGAGGCGAGACGATTTCAATTCGAAATCACGCTCGAACAGGCTCTCAAGGAATATTTGCGCGATGCCAGTCGGCCCAAGGCGAGATTTGACGCCAGTGAAGCGCTCTCGCAATTCACAACTTTGCTCGAGGGAGTTCTCTTCGGCACTCTGCATATCCGACTTTTCGATCTCGAAACTTTTGGTTTTAAGACCAGCTATGAGCGCAGAGTTCTTGGCGTCTTGGTCGACAACGGGGGAAGAGTGTATGGCGGAACCGACCCCGAGAGTCTTTTCTTTCCCGCCCCAGGCGCCTGGGACTTGGATCGTGGGGCGTTGCGGCGGCTGGCCCAAGACAATGTTACAAAGCGCGACCTCCAAGCGGGACAGATGGCCCGTAAACTTCTACAAAGGTTCAGGGCAACCTTTGCGCAGAACGAGCGTCCCCTGTGGATGAAGGCGCTCGATGAATATCTGCATATTTACCAGCCACCTACCTCCATTAGCGAAGACGATTTGAATGCCGGATGGCGGCATGCCGGGCCCATCCAATTGCGAATGCCTGACAATTCCGTCGACGTGCGCTACTTGCCAGTGTTTGAAACTGACTTCGCCGCACGCGCAATGAATGCGTTAAGCGGTGAGTTCACGCGTCGCGACAGCGAGATACTTCTCAAGTCGGGCAATTCGGATCTGGGAACGGTCTTTTATCCCGAGAGTGTCCGGAGTGGCCTGACGCTTAGATTAATGGGCGCTGGCGCCATGAATGTTTCAACCGGGCCCGGTCAAGTAGCGAATCTGAAGCCCGAGATCAATTACGATCAGTTGCGCAAAACTTGCGAGGTCTTAATTGGCGACAGCATGGCGCGCACCAGCCAACAAGACGTCGGAGCGGAACCGTTCAAGTACCCCGATCTGATTCGATTGCCGTTTGCGCGCGACGGGATTCTCGCCGAGTACTTCCTATCTGGTGGCAAGATTAACGAGATATTTGGTTCGGAATTCCTTAAGTCCGCGCGGGGCGGACGGCTGTCGCAACTGCCTGGGCCCAAGAGCAATCAGGAACCTCCCGCACTGGTTGATGAAGGCCAACGAACACTTTACTTCGTCGATAAGAACAGCGCGGTTTACGTGGAGCGATTTGAAGGGATTGATGTGAAGGAACTCAGCTTGTTGGGGCAGGCTCTCTGGGCGATTTTTATCGGTGAAGGAACTGAAGTCCAAAACAAGCGAATGTTTGTCAATGCCAGCGGAGGTGTGTTGCTCGAATACAACGACCATCGCTTTATGGCAGGCCCGAAAATCTCGTTGCAGCCACCCGACGTCCATTTGAAAGCCGCCGATCTCAGGTCCCTGACTGAAAGAATTAACCACCCTGAGAGTGATCCACTGTTCAAGGACGCGATTAACGCCTGGCTTAACCATTTCAATCTTACGCCGGAGCCTGCCGCTTATCCGCGCAATCCACTCAACGTCGGTGGAAGAAAGTGGTGGAGCCGCTGAAACCACATTCGAGGAACTGATTTCGATGAAAACGATTTGCCCCTCATGTAATTATGATCTTCGAAGCTATCCGGTAACGATCGAGCTGGACAGCCACAACCGCAGTGTGTATTGCCCGGCCTGCAGCACGGCGGTGATTGACGAGATACGAGAAGTCTCAGAGAAATACATCTTTTTCGACGACGACGCAAAGAGCTTTATCCAATGGGTTGCTCCAAAACAGGCCGCGGCGCAGCCCGAAGTTATTGTGGATCTGGCGCCTCTGGGTAAGTTGTCAGTGAAGATCCGCGCCAAGAGCCGTGACTTCAAACAGATTTTTTATGAGCGAGTCCTGGTGTTCCAAGTGGACGGACACATCAGCCTGACCCAGGTATTTGCTTCGCCGGAAAATCAACGCCGTTATGGCATCGATATCCAATCATCAAAGCTACAGCCCACTGAAAACTGGATCGATGTCAAATTCAATTTGAGAGGCGGCTTCTCTGACACAGTTTCCATTCGCGCGCTGGTAACTAAATCCGACGCCGGCGGGGTAACCGGATCCGCGCTTATGGTCTGGCCCAATTTCAAACGTCCAGCATGGGCCCATGCGCACAAACAATATGCGGCTTGGAAAGATTATTTCGTCTACTTCGCCAGCCAGGACAGTAACATCAAGCTAACCTCGCTAAGGATTGTCGGGAATGAACCCGAGATGAGCGCGAACTTTACGGACCTCACGAGGCCGATGGGCTCCCTTGATTTCCCTCCTGAGTATATTGAAATAAAAGGTGAGAGTGTTCGGGCGATGGGTAACGCCGAAGAGTTTTGCGCCTGCTTTTGCGTGAAACTGAATACTTGTGAAATCACCAGGTCAACGATGGAACCCCTGAGGCTTTCCGTCGACTTCGGCACTTCCAACACGTGCTTCTATTACCTGGTCCGCACAGCTACGGTTAAGGACGTGAAACCGCTAAAACTAAACGATCACACCCACGTGCTCATCGGCGGACTGGAGTTAGAGTCCAGCCTTGCGCATACGTGGATGCCCCGTTTCAAAGAACAAACGCTAATTCCTTCGGAACTGGTTTTCCGGCTTGAGCCCGAGACAATCTTCAAGAGCAGCGATCCCATACGTCCAATCGTGGACTACAACATTCCTCCCCTTAAGTGGAGAGCTGGAGAGCAGACACGTATCACCACTGGCTTTAAGTGGCAGCAGGCTACCGAGCCGGACAAGGTCGCGCTCTATCATCTACAACTGCAGAAGATGTTCCTGGAGATGGTTTTCAGACTGGTGCTGGCTGAGCTGGCTTCGCGCAGCGATCTACTTGGTGGCAGTAGTGTACATTCCAGCGAGATCGAACTGACAATTACCTATCCGCTGTCGATGTCCGAAGCAAAGTTTCAGAATTTGAGAAACTCCTTTGAGTCGGCAGCCCGGGCGATTGCACAAACTACCGGTATTAATTTGATTATTGCTGCTTATGTCGACGAGTCTCGGGCCGGCGAGCAAGGAACATATGCATCAGGTCCGGGACAGAAAATCTACGTCGACATAGGTGGCGGAACCACCGACGTTTCAGTCGTCAGAGAAGCGCCTCCCGACGGAAAGCGTATTCCCTTGATCGTGGACAGCTTGAGATACGCCGGAAACGATTTCCTCGCAGTTTTAGCTAGCGACAGCAAGAGAGGTGGTCTGTCTGACAGATCGTTAGTTGAATTGCAAAGGCGTATCCGAGCGGAAGAATCGGTTCTAAACGATCCCGCGACCTTTGGCAATACCACTCCCAGGCTGGAAGAGGCACAAAAAGCTCTCGATCGCTTTATTGAAGGTCTGATTCAATACATGGCGCGGATGATCGCGTACAAAATGAATGGCGACGGCATTCGACGCGGACGACACGTCGCCGCCGAAGCAGAGGAAAAACTCACCGTCTACCTGTTGGGCAACGGATGGCGGTTTGTTTTGTTTTCGCCTCGTGATCCACTGGCTAATCCGGATATGAACCCCCGCGACATAATCAAAGAGGAAGTGAAGGCCAGATTAGAAAAGGAATTAGAGAAATTTCGCAAAGGCCGGATCATTCCCATGAAGCCAAACATTGAACTTCAACACCCTGAAGACCCAAAGACCGTTGTCGCGCGTGGCGCGTTGGATGTAATCAGGAGTGCTAACCAGGAGATCGAAAAGAAAGAGCCGCAGACTTTCCTCGGCAGCGACATCCACGTGATGACTGCATCAGGAGAGCGCGACTTTCGTTGGAACACCCCGGTACCGTTGAACCTTGGGCAAGTCGCTAACAACGTCTGGATCAGTAATGACCTGGCAGGATTCGAGCACCTGGCGGTGCCGGATTATCAACACGATCATGCTCCCGTGACGAAAATCCAGGACATAAACATTACTAAGCACATCTACGAACGCGGCCGCATTGTTAAGAGTGCTTTGAACTTCTACCTCGAGCACTGGCACAAGCGATATTTGACAGGCAAATGGCAATGACGAGACTAACTATATGACCTTCGCGCCGCTAGTATCTCTGGTTTTCGGAATTACGGTAACGGCCTTGCTCTTTGCAATCGTTGTTGAGGTCGGCTGGGTCATTTTCAGAATTGAGCGAGAATTAAGAAAGACGCACGAAAAATTGGCCGCGACTCAGGCAGAGCTTCACGAGAAAAAGGGAGAATTCAGTGCTAGCAAGGCAGTTATTGAAAGTTTGCAGGTTCCTCACGATAACCAGTTCGGCCGCGCCGACGGCGCAAACGCCGTCGCTCCAGATCCCGAACTAAGGCAGACACTTGAAAGACTGTCGACCGCCATCTCCCAACTTCCCATGAATGATGCGCCGCGCGGCGATTCAATAGCTGCGCAATTTCATGACGCGAGTACGCGGTTTCAAAAGGCCACAGAAGAGATGGCTGCAGTCTGCGGTCAACTCATGGAACAGCTGGCGCATGACCGAACCGAGATGTCGGACCGCCTGTCGGAACTGGTTAACAGGCAGACCCACAGCCTCGACCAATTGCGAGATGTTCTGGATGCGCGGCGCCCTGCGAACGCAAGAGAGCGGGCGACCGATGTTCACATGCTGGAACCAGACCGCGCACTCCAGCTTCCGGAAAGCTCGGTAACAGTAATGGACGAACCGCAGGTGACCGTGGACACCGTGCCCCATGTCGCTAACAAAGATGACCGGTTTTGGAAGTTGCGCGAATGGGTAATTAACAAACTTCCAGACATTGCGAGTCGCAGTCTTAATCAGTGGAGAACAACAGAAGAACTGGTAGGGGATGTGCCCCGCAACTTGAACTCAACATCGCGTCTGCTCGATCCGGCAAGCAAGTTGATTGTTATCGGAATCGAAGGGCAAACAGTGCTTTTGGCAATTGCGCTGCCTGGTGGCTATATCGGTTCAACCTTTTACGAATGGTTCACCATTCCCAAGGGCACGAATGTCAGAGTCGAACGCACCGTGACACCTGCGACCGTTGAAGCGGGCCCGGGTGGGTTCCGCGTCATCGAGCGCGGGGTTGTGGCTCAGGATTAGGAGGATACAGTGCACCATTGTCCTAAATGTCACCAGGAATTGAACGCCTTTGCGTTCTATTGCCCGCGATGCAAAGCGCCGTCTGGCGAACTCTCCGTGAAAGGTGATTTGCTCTCGGTTTGGTGGTTGGATATCGACGGGAGTCCTGAGAAAGAGTATGCGATCAAGACCGTTACCAAAACAGGTCAGTCTCTTAATCTGCAGGGGGTAAATCCGCGTCGGCCCGACCACCGTTCTAATCGGGTGAGCTTTTCTGCCAATACGCTCGCCGGGCAGAGCGCCAATTTTGAAAAGAACGTTGTTGATTTGTTTACTGCATTGCAGGATCCATCGCAGGAATGGGAGATCGAATGAATCGCCGTTCGAAAACGATTGCCTTGCTGTTCATAGCACTGTTTTTGTCGGCTCCGCGCGCAGGTGCACAAACAGGCACCACGTTGATTTTGGGAGACGGGTCGGGCAGCATGCAGGGTTTCGCCAACGCAGCTGCGCCGCGAATGTCCGCGCTCTTCCAGTTGCTCGTCCGAAATAGTGATGCACCGAGGTTGTCCGTACTCACCATGTCCAGGGGCGGCCGGTCCCAGATAGACGATGTGGCGCAGTCGAGCGCCTTTGGTTCGAAGTCGCGCTATCAGGGCAACACTGATCTGGTATACGCGTTTCGACACATTCATCAGAACGAGTTCCAAGCCCTGCTAGTGACCGATGGCATGCAGTCCGAAGGCATGTATTTGAATGTCAAGGACCAGCTCAAACAGATCGTTGGCGACGGCTGGGGCGTGTGGCTTTTCGCGATTAAACTGCCTTTCGACGGCGTTTATGACCCCGAACAGCAGTTGAACATTCAAGAAAACAAGCCGGTGATCGAGCAATGCATCAAACAGGACGATCCAAATGCGAACGTCACTGAGCGAAAGAAAGAGTCCACGCGCATTTTCAATTACCACGGCCTGCGCCCGCTCTTGATCTTTGTCCTGGCGAAAACCCCGGATTCAGGACGCCAATTGACCCAAAGAATCTCAGCGAACCTAAATGCCGATCCGCAGTTGCCGGCGCAGGTCGTCGAGTTGGCGCCCCTGGTTTACCGCGGAGTTGGCTTTGGCGATCTTCAAACGATTACCGATTACGTTCGGATCGAAGGATCGACGGAACGCCCGATTATTCACAGCGACCCGCTTGGCGAACGAACCAAAGAAATCCATCTGCCGATTGTTTGGAAGAACCCGCCAGCACCGTTGGTTCAGGCGTACGAAGAGGTCCCCAGATGGAACCCTAATCAACCAAGCTGGATTGAGGAACCGCTGGACGTTATCACCGATGACCGGCAAGCGGGAAATGAAGAATCGCCAGGCAAGATAAAAATCCGTTTCGTATCCGAACTGCCATGGCTTAGAAGCGTATTGTGCAACCTACCGTTCATCGCTTGCAGATCGGAGAATGCAGAGCTTTTGAACCTGACGATCTGGACGGAGTTCACAAAGCCCGAAACACTGTGGTGGCGAGACCTGAACAGTGACACGAGCTGGCAATGTCCATCGCGAGTCTACAAACTTTCGGATTTGACCGACGAGCTGAGCGAGTTGTCGGTCGCGCGGCAAACTGCGGCGCATCAACCGCAGACCAAATCACTTCAACTCATTGTCGCGCCGCTCTGATTCAAGACTGGACCATCAATCACGGTCCCCGGATTATCGAACCTCATGTGGGCCGAATACTTCAATCGCTTGCCGTTTGTCGTTATGCACGGCGTCCTACTATTGTTGTGTGTCGTCTTCCTGATTTGGTCCTTCCTTCGCCTGCTCCGGGAACGTCGCGCCCTGGCCGCCTTTAAACTAAATCTCCACACAGATGCCGTAAACACCTCAGATATTGATTCCGCGCTCAATGGCCTCAGGTTCGCCCTGGCGAAGTCGCCCGATGCTTCTCTGATCCGAGAAATGAAGGCCATCGTGGGGACGACAGCGATTGGCGGGGACTTTAACAGCTCGCAGGTTGTCGAGCACCTCAACGAATCGGTTTCCGGATACGATGAAATGATTCGCTTCGGCATAAACGGCCTGGTCATCGTCGGATTGATGGGTACGCTGTTCGCGTTCTATCACATGTGGAAAGACCATGGCGGGGCGACCGTTAATGCGGATTTTTACCTTCGAAACATGTCCAGCGCGCTGGTGGTTAGCTTTGTGGGATTGGTTCTGGCGCTGGCCATCAACTTCGTGTTTTCGCTCCTTAAAGCCCAGCGACAGCTCTTTCTCGAGCACGTCGCCGGCGCGCTACTGCCTCTGGGCGCGCTATTCCCGACAGAATCAAAAACCCAAAACCTCTTGAGCAGTCTTCTCGATCCACTAAAGAACCTGGTTACGCAAATCACCATTCAGAATGAAAAAGTACTGAACAGTCTTACCGATGCGGTGAACAACCGCACCGAACAACTGAACCGGTTGATTGAGGATGCCACGCGAAACTGGCAAGCAACAATCCAGCTGTTTCAGACAGAGACACTCTCGGCGATCGGCAGTCTCCAGGGAGCGGCCGGAAATCTGGCAGACTCCTCGCGTCAAGTTGCCACCACTATGATTGAAGTCAGTCACGGGTTGGAGCGAACCAAGGACATTGGAAAGATAGTCGAGCAACTCCAATCGACCTCGGAGGTGATAATCGGCAAGACGGCAACCAAGCTGGATGAGGCAACCAATACGTGGACTAGTTCTATCAAGACCGCAAGCAAAGAGTACGAACAGGCGATTCAGCGTCAGACTGAAGCGATGAAGGGAAGCCGCGAAGAACTCCGGCGTGACGTGCTCGCTGACTTCAATTCAATCATCACTACCGCGACTGCCACTCTCGACAAGATAAAAAGCGACTCAACGCAAGCGTCGGAAACGATGCGTTCCAGCTTACTCGAAGGGCTTAACGCTTTGCAGGGCAAGTATCGGGAGAATCTCGATCAAGTTGCCGGTGATTGGATGACCGAGTACCGCAGTACTTTCAAGCAGGTAACGGAGTCGATGAAAGCGATTCTGGAAGAGTGGCGCGCGACGCTGAATGATGTTTCCTCAAACGTTCAGACTTCATTGACCACAGCGCGCGATTCAATGCAGCAAACGTCCCAGAGCGTCAAGAATGTCAACGACAACTTATTGCTGCTTGAAAATCTCAGCACGAGCATAGCCGATCGTGTCGGCGCGCCGGTCAACCTTACCGAAGCGGTTCAACAACTGTCTAAGACAAACGAATCGTTGCATACGCTGGCCGTAGATTTGCAGCGTCGCGAAGTCTTCATGCAACTCAATGAGGCGCTCGCGGCAAACTCGGGCGAGCTTCGTGGAATTCGGGAGCGTTTTACCCGGCTTGACTCAATCGATAACGGCAATATAGCGGTTATCCAGGCGTTGAGGGACGTACGCGAAGCACTCATCAAGACAGCCGCGCGTCTGGACGTACTGATGGATGGCCAAAGGTAGATAAGGCGAACCAGCAGGCAGCGGAAGAGGTTGGGCACGCTGCTCGGCTACGGTTCAAACGGAGTGAGTGAATCAAATGGAGAATCGTAGCGGCATCAATATTTGGCTGGCGTACGCCGATCTGTTTGCCGGTATGCTAATCGTCTTCGCAGCATTTTATGGCATTCAGTTTACCGAGCTCGCCAAAGAACGCGCGCTGAATGAAGATTTGCAAAAGGCTCAAAACAAGGCCGTGACGTTGTTGGACAAAGTCGCTGCGCGGATCAATAGCCGATACAACGACCCGAACAAGAAGGTGAGCAGTGACGGGACCCAATTGACGCTGCCGGCCGACATTACATTCAAGTCACGCGACTATTCCATTCGCGACGATTCGAAACCGTGGCTAATCGAGATCGCCACAGAGTTGCAAAAGGCAGTCGATGAGTTAGGCGAGGACAGTCACAGCATCACAATCGAGATCCGGGGCCATACGGACGCTTACCGGCTGGGGGGCAATGAATGCATGCCGACGAACTGGGAATTGTCCGGGCGGCGCGCGACGGAAATCGTGAGACTGTTTCAATCAAACCAGCTCCTTGATCCAACCAAATTCCGCGTAGTTGCCGTCGGCGCTGGGGAGTACGAGGAGTACGACAAGAATTTTTCCGAAGGAAATCTGAAAAGCTCAGACGAACTCGAACTATTGCGCAAAATCCAGATCAGGATTGTGCCGAATTATGAGGATTTGTTGCGAAGTATAGCGGCGAAACAAAAGAAGTAACTCATCAAGAATGTCTGACATCGCATGTGAAGCTTTTCGTTGATAGCTACGCCAGTTTGTCGCTCTAAATTATGTGATTAGGAATGCGTTGCTACTAACGAGGGCAATCAAGCTGTGAAGAAAAAGAAAGCTCCGAGAGTCCCCGTTGCCGAACCCGCTGACTTTGAGGCGGAAGTTCAGCGCGCCCGGGAGAGGATTCAACGGAACAGGAATGCGCATAGCGAACCAGGGCCGGCAGCAAAGTCGCCAATCACAAACGAGCCTCCCGCGGAACTTGACGAGCCGGCGGCCGATCTTGCACCGCCGCTTTACGATTCGCTGGCAGCCATCAATGAAGGAGTTCAAGACACAAACGAGCCTCCCGCCGAACTTGAGGAGCCGGCGGTCCATCTTCCACCGCCGCTTTATGATTCGCTGGCAGCCATCAATAAAGGAGTTCAAGACAACTCTGTAAGCATTCGTGGCGAGATTCAACGCAGCGGAAAAAGCTCGCTACGTATACAGCTCCTTGCCACGTTAATTACTGCCATAGGAGTATTGGCGGCGATTTACTTCGGCATAAGACAGCAGACTGCCCTGTTAGAGAAGAAATTCGATCAAGGGCGCTTTACGATCAGCTCGCCCACTGATCGATCTGTCATACGCGGTGGTCAGTTAGTTCGCGGCAGTACGCCTTTCCGCAGCCTGAATCATTACCTGCTGGTAACGATAATCAGAACGGGCGATGTTTACGTTCAGAAACAACCTGTGCGGGTGATGCCCGACGGCGCTTTTACCATTGAGGCACGATTCGATTTGCTTCCCGTGACCGACGCGGATCCACTCAAGCTGCAGCTGCTGGCCACCTCGGGTACTTTGTCCGAAGATCGACTAACAGATGTCCCCGGTGACGCGCTGTTTTCTGAGGCCATAGAGGTGACGATCATTGAACCGGTTGTAGCACCAGGTGCTTTCGTCATTGACACCCCCGCGGCCGGAGCCACCGTTGGTCTGGATACTACAGTCACCGGAAAGACCCCATATCCGGATCGCCACAATTACATCGTGATAACACCGAAGCGCACCGGGGCGGCTTCGGTACAGGACCAACCCGCAATCGTGAACTCCTCCGACGGAACTTTCACGGGCAGGGTCCGCCTTGGTGGAGTTCAAACTGGCGTCGGAGAGCAGTTTATGATCTACATCATCGCCACTAAATCAGAGCTTACCGCCGGGCCTCTGGTGAAAGAACCTGACGACGCGGCGAGATCCAATACCATTATTGTTACGCGCAAATGAGGAGGTCGGAAGATGCCGAAAACAAGTCTATTTATACTGTTAATAGCTGTGCTCCTAAACGGTTGTGGGCCCTCACAAATTGATGCGGACAAGTCGGCAACGCCGAGTTCCAAATCCTCATCAACCGTTCCCGGGTCGCCAAGCTCTCCCTCTTCGTCTTCCTCCACCAGTCCCTGCTCTGGTTCTTCACCGGATGCGAATCGGAAAATAGCATTGACCGCTCCCTGCGACGGAGCCACCGTAGCTCAAAGGGACTTCGTTGAAGGTCTGGCAGCAGACCCGAATAGTGAAGTCTCGGTGGTGGTGCACGCGATGGAGACATCGGATTACTGGATCCAGCCTGATGTGACCGTGCGCGCAGGGGGCAAGTGGAAGGTGCTTTGTTATTTTGGCGAGCCCGGCCCGCAACACTCGGGAAAGCATTTTGAGATAATGGCGGTAGTCATGAGTCAAAAAGGACAATACAAAGAGGGACAGTTGGTCAATGGTTGGCCGCCGGGCCAAGCCAAATCGGAAGTCATCGAAGTTGTTAGGAAATAGGCAGAATTCTGATGGTGATTTTTCGTGATTGCTGCCGGTTGAGATAGGCAGAACTGGCCTAGCACCCCACGCGGCCGCTTCAAGATTTACGCGAAGATTGCCGGATGGCGAGAGTCGCCGCTGGGCATGCTCTATTACCCCAAATACTTCAGCGACGGCCTGGCCATCCACGGCAACTCGTCCGTCCCCGATTCCCCCGAGAGCCACGGCTGCATCCGCGTCCCCAACTCCGCCGCCCCCGACCTGTTCAAGCAACTCCCCGTAGGCACCATCGTCCTGATCTACGACAAACAGTCCTTCGTGCCCGCCAAGGATTGGGTGACAGGTAGGCAATAACCCGCAGAATTCATTCACGCACGATCCCTACAACAGCCAAATTTGGAGTGCGCCGGCTCGACGGCGCTTTGGATCGACGGTGGGAAGATTTATCCACAGATTACACAGATTGGGATTAGGACGACCTGCGACCGTCGAAAACCCTGCCCATTCGCTGATTCCCAATCCCTCGTTTTCCATCTGCGTAATCTGTGTAATCTGTGGACAAACTCCTTCGTCGGGCAGCCTTACCCCGTCGCTCCCAGCAATTACCGTTACGGCCGCCAACCTTACACATTCCTTCCGCAACCCTGGCACTCCGCTCCCCACGCCTACCGCGTCGCTCTGCAACCTTAACCGTGCGTTGCCCGACGCTCGCCCGTCGCTCTGCAACATTAGGTCTTCGGTGCCCGACCTTAGCCCGTCGCTCTGCAACAATAGCTCTCCAGTCATCGTGCCTGGTCAGTTGAAAACTACCCAAACCCCTTAATTGTCAGCCATTTCGCGTATTCTCGTGCAGTTCTCCGGACGGACAGCCAATCTTTTGCTTGACTTATGCAAGAAGCTTGCTAGAATCCGCCCGCTCCAAGCTTTACCATGCGCCATCCCGTAATGACGGCGCCCTTACGCTCCTCGATCCCACAAGATCGATCAGCGAAACCTTTCAGCCCTACGGAGGTTTCGACATGGAAGACAGACATCATCGCCGCCGCGAAATGTTCCTGCGGCTAAAAGCCTTTGCCAACAACCACTCGGAAATTCCGGCCACAACCGTCTGGCCGCAACTGGTTACCGAGTTGGATTCGGTCAACGCCGATCTCGCCGAACAGGTGGCCGCCGAAGAATCAGGCCACAGCGTTAAGCGCACCGGCACGGCCATTCGCGATGACGCCCGCGAAGATCTCAGAGACCTGGTCGAAGCGATTGTGCGCACCGCGCGCGCCGTCGATGAAACGAAGCCCGGCTTCGCCGACGGCTACCGGACTCCCAGCCAACTCAGCGACCGCGGTCTGGTGGATCTGGCAATCGGCATCGCCAGGATAGCGCCGCCGCACAAGGCAGATTATCTCAGCCACGGCATGCCGCCCGATTTTCTGGAAGACCTGGGCGCCGCGACCGCCAAGCTGCAGCAGACCATGACCGATCAATCGGAAGGTAAAGCCGGCGTCAAATCCGCCGGCGTCGAGATTGATGAAACCATGGACCAGGGAATGTCAGTCAGACGCCGCATGGACGCCGTAGTAAGAAACGTCTACCACGACAACGCTGCGGTCTTGGCCGAATGGGAAACCGCGAGTCACATCGAGCAGGCGCCGAAGAAGAAAAAAGCCGGGCCGGAAGAGCCGGACAAGAAGTAGGTCTCCGAGTCGACCGTCCATATGGAGTGCGCTGACTTGTCAGCGCTTTGAAAAGCGGCGACTAGTCGCCGCACTCCAAAGTTGCGCTCCGCGGTATTGTTGGGATCCTTCCAACGCAACCATGACTGAAGATTCGAACGTGCAGCGCGAAACCGATGACGGTGCCACTGAGATCAGCACCGCATTGAATTTCATCGTTGGCTCAATCGAATACTATTACCAGCGAGGAATAGCAGATGAAGAAAGCACGAACGCGCTTAAGGAAACATTTGCAGACTTTCACAAGCTCGATGCGATTATCCGCGAACGTGCGCGACCTGATCAATTGATCGATTGGGAAAAACTAATTGCATTTGTTCAGGAGCAAGAACAAGTTTTCAGGGAAATCGAGAGCAGCCGCGAATCGCAAGAATCGCAGGCCTGACCCGTTTGACTTACGAACATACCCAAGGAGGCAGTCATGGAATTTGATGAGAACGACTTTGAGCAAGGTATTGAACTGGGTACCAGTCGTGCACAGGTCAAGTTGGAAAACCGAGGGTTGTTTCTCGGTCGGCGTGGGCAGGCATTGATTAGAGATTCCCTGGAGCGCTTTCCCTCTGACCTGAACGGGCGATTTGTAGAACTCTTCGTTGAGTTGGCCACCTTAGCAAGTATTACTCGTCAGGAATATGACGAGCCTGAGCTTACAGGCGCACAAATGGACGAGTTTCTTGAGTATGCAATTTCGTTCTTCAATAGCTTTACGCACCGAGTAGTCGATCAGAGTAATGAGCCGGATGAACTGGTCAATTCTGGCGCGGGATCCAATAAACTCGTTTCCGCATGATTGAAATACTCCTTCGTTGTTGAGCGCCTAATCGCACGAGTAAGGAGATGGCGAGTGACTGAGCAAACACAACCCGAGACCTACAAGTCGCGATTGCGTCAATACCAAAGACGTGGTGACATGATTATTTGGGTTGGCGCGGGACTGGCCGGCTTAATAGGACTGGCAAATACCAGCACATTCAACACGGCGCCCGGCTTCTTGAGGGCTCTCGAAGTGACTGCGATTGTAATAGGGGCAGCATTCTTCGGTTCTGCTCGCGTCAAGTTTGAATGGGAAGCGACGCTAATAAGGCGCAAAATTCAAGATGGAGCAAACGCAACCAGTAATCTTCCCGCAGAAAATCCGTGGCCGAAAGACGCCGAGGCTTCTTGGAATTCCGCGTTTTTCTGTTTGCTGGCGGCAGGACTGATTATGCTTGTGTGTTTTTGGTGGCAAGTGTCGTGGCACATATAACACTCTTGCCAAAACGAGACTCGTGAAGAAAGAACTATTCAATTTCTCGAAGAAGCGTGGAATTAGATCACGCCTTTGATTTTGCGACTCGCAGCCATGCACATATTGAGTCCTGCGATGAATCGCAGAATCGAAGGCCTAACACCAATCCCACGCACAGAGGTCGCGGTGGGCTATAGCGCAAGTCATCATCTTACAATTCTCGATGCAGCCACGAGGAGTACGTCCTTGTAGTGCTCGATGAATGGCTTGTGAGTCGTGCTGTTTTGTTGCCGAAGAAACAGTCCTGGTGACAAGCCACGTGGACGCGATCCCAAGATTCTTCTTACAGTCGTCTCAAATTTCTTCCAAGAAATACCAGACCGATGCGCGATTGCATTTCGAATGTGTCGCATGTCATCCAAATCGTTTAACGAAGATCGAAGCGCTGCTCTAAAGGGCTCGCCGTCTTTGAAGACCGTTTCGGCGCGCTCAATCACTTGCTGCGCGCTTGCCCACTCGACGTAGTCTCTTGGCTTGATTACAAAGAATTTCAGGGCGTGATCAAGTGTGCGCGGCATCACGTAGACGGTCGGTTCATAATTAGTCTGAGTGACCGCGCCGCACATGTAACGCACAAAGGTAGCTTCCAGAAATTCTTCCCACGCCAAAAACATGCCGAGGAATGCCATCTCGTTGATCTGAGAAACTCTGGTGTGTCTTATCGGACGCAGCTGACCCCCGCGCATCTCATGAAAGCCCGAAGCATCGCTCGCTAGACGCAAGCTGTCGTCGATGCGTGAGTTCAGTACTACGAGCTGGGAATCTACGTTTGGGCGAGGCATGACATTTTACTTTCCGAAAAGTGCATGCCAGATAAAGTTGTGGCGAATCTGCCTGTATTTGAGAAACGCGGTGCCCTTCCCAGACGCCGTTACAAACTCCGAATATTGCCGTTGAGGCTTACTCCAATTGATTTTCTCGTTAATCTCTAGCAACGCATCCCGCGCCGACTGTAGGACCTCCTTTGTCAAACGAATTTTGGATCTTCTGCTCTTTGGAAGTCCGAAACGTGCATCATAAAAGACACAAAACAGACTGTAGAACAACGGGATTCTCCTAAAGCGAGTATCCTTGAGGTGGCCCTTGAAAGTTTCAGATAAGAGATCGATTACCGCATTGAACTCTTTTTGTATCCGACCGGCATCCGGAAACCGCTCATCGTAAGTTTTGTAGAAGGTTCGGATTGAGGTCTTGCCCTGTTGCAAACCGTCGAGCATTGCGATAGCGAGTTCTGACGTCAGTTCGGCCTCACCCATTCTTGCGATCGCTTTGTCGGTAAGAATCTTGTTCTCTAACCAAAAATTGTAATGGTCAAGGCCTAATTCGTAGACCTTCTGTTTGAAAGGCCCAAAAAATTCAGCGTTCAACTTTTCTTGAGCGTTCAAGGTAAGAGTGTACGAGTTCAAACGCGAAAATACGCTTAAGACATCCGCGTCGGTTGCACCTTCCAATAGATCCACTGAGAATCTGTAAGAGAGAAAGTCTTTTTGTTTCTCTGCTGGCAATTCGTTGAACCTGTAGTTGGCAAACTCTTCATTATGGTTTTTCAACACTGTCAGTTCGCCCTCGATAAAATCGAGAACTGCTCGTAGCCGCTGCTGGCCATCGACGACTTCGCGTACTGTGCGTTTGTTCTTGAGATCAGTAGTTTCGCGCAGGAACAGCTTTGGAACTGGGAGTCTTCTCAGGATAGTGTCGACCAAATACGAGCGAGCTTTTGGTGTCCAGGACGGTCTACGTTGAAATTTCGGCTGCAGGTATAGCTCACCACGTTGGTGCCATTCATAAAAATCAAGAACTCGATACTGTTGCGGATTGAATCTCTGCATTCCTATTGATGGCCTCCTAATCAAAAATAATAGCCGGGATTTAGTGGTTGAACATTCGCATAACGATGCATTGTACCGGAAGGTCGAGTTGGAATGACAAATTAGCGAATGAAATTCCCGCGGGCATCGAGCCCGCGCGCAGGAAAGAAATCTACGTTGATCCACGGGTGGCGCCGCAAACTTCGCCGCTTACCCGTGGCTACTCTCTCTTGCCCCTACGGGGCTGTTCAAGGACGCGCTCTGCGCGTTGAATTACTAAAAGAAACCTGTTGTTCGTCAAGTTGACGTTTCTCTACGCTTCCTCTTTACTAACTCCCCTATGCGCACTCGTATCTCGGTTTTTCTAATCACTTTATCTGGACTCATTCTCGAAGTTGGGTTGACGCGGATTTATTCGGCTTCGATTTGGTATCACTACAATCAGTGATGCGTGATGCGTGATGCGTGATGGGTGATGGGCGGAAATGCTTTTCGCGGGCTCTGTCGCCCTCAAACGGGGTGCTGGTCGACTGTTAAGCCGCTCTCAATCGCGAAAGTTTGCGACGCCGCTTTTTTGATGCCTGCCAAAGATCGTATTGCGCTTGCATGCGCGCCCAGAGTTCTGGGCTGGTCCCGAGTGAGTCGGCCAGGCGGAGTGCCATTTCGGCCGAGATGCCGGCGCTACCGTTTAGAATTCGAGAGAGAGCAGCGCGAGTGACACCTAAGTGGTCGGCGGCTGTCGTGACAGATACGTCGCCCAGATATTCCTTGAGAACAGTTCCCGGATGTGGTGGATTGAACATTCAATTAATCAATGCGGGCGTATTGGATTCGAGCCTGCCTCTCAGGTGTGTTGGGGCATTATCACAGCAGAGCGAGAAATTCTTCAACGGTCAATCCTGTTTGCCTGATGATTGCTCGCAGGGTGCCACGGTCTAGTTCTTTGTGATTCGGAATCGTCGTTTGAGCAGGTGGAGTCCTGCGAATAAGCGTTATGTGGCTGCCTCGCTGGCGATAAACCTCGAAGCCGGCTTTGCTCAGCGCTTTGACACACGCTGCGCCGGAAAGTACCGGCAACCGGCTCACGCGGCGACCTCGACCAACTCAACCTGATCGTCGTTTCCCGGAACCGGTTCGCCGCGCTCACGCAAGACTTCTTCGTGAAGCGAAATGGCCTCGCGAATGTTTTGTAGAGCGTCTTCGCGCGTCCGGCCCTGGCTGATGCAGCCCGGCAGACTGGGAACCTCAGCAACGACGTAACCGTCTTCTCCTGGATGTAACAAGACCCGTCTAGTCATGACTTCACCTCAATCTGAATTCTAAACGTAGCGCATTTACGAGCAAAAAGGTTGACGATCGCCCCTACCTGAATTCGTCCCATAAGGGTTTCTAAAGGCGGCATTGTACCTCAGGACTATGTTATGCTGCGCGTTCTTTGATTTGCCTATCACACGCCGGTTTCTAAACAACTAACAATGCGCACTCGTATCTCGGTTTTCTTAATTACTCTTTCCGGACTCATTCTCGAAGTTGGGTTGACGCGGATTTATTCGGCTTCGATTTGGTATCACTTTGCGTTTGTCGCTATCTCCGTGGCGCTTCTTGGTTGGGGGCTGGGTGGGTTTACGGTTCATTTGTGGAAAGGGGTAAAGGCGAAAAGGGGAAGGGGGAAGAATCTGTCGATGAATGCGGCGGCGGTGACTACTCTTCTCTATGCGGGGGCGGTGCCGCTTTGTCTCTGGCTGTTGGTGCGGTATCCGTTCGAGATGGATCGGTTGGCGCTTTACTTCCTCGCGCCGCTGGCGCCGTTCTTTCTGGCGGGGATGGCGCTGTCGATTGTGTTTGATATTCATCGCGCGGTGGCTGGGACGTTGTACTTTTATGACCTGGTGGGGGCGGCGTTGGGGGCGGTGTTGGTGACGCTGTTACTGCATGTGTTTGGTGGGGAAGCGGCGTTGTTGGTGGGAGCGATTGCTCCGGCGGTGGCGGGGTTGCTGTTAGCAACCGGTGCCGGGGAAACAGAGATCCGAGGTCAGAGATCAGAGGTCAGGGGAGATTTTCTGTCGCCCGCTTCGCGGGCTCAGGAAAATAAGAATCAGGAGGGCAGCGCGGGTAGGCCCTCACCCAACCCTCTCCCAGAGGGAGAGGGCTCTTTAAATAATGCGTCGGATCCAGGGGTGGCGGCGTCCGGCCTTACCCCTGGCTACTCTCAGCCACACCTTCAGCGTGATGAGGGCAGCGCGGGTAGGCCCTCACCCAGCCCTCTCCCAGAGGGAGAGGGCTCTTTAAATAGTGCGTCGGATCCAGGGGTGGCGGCGTCCGGCCTTACCCCTGGCTACTCTCA